>Ga0207420_1000147_pt1 | contig 147329 bp, 138 predicted proteins | sample ThiBio_inoc_biof_FD_183941 | JGI IMG/M metagenome (GOLD analysis project Ga0207420, IMG submission 183941) | Wastewater bioreactor microbial communities from Cape Town, South Africa - Thiocy_inoc_biof (SPAdes) | ecosystem: Engineered > Bioremediation > Thiocyanate > Unclassified | place: South...
TAGCCAAATCTTTTTTGAAAAAAAATTTAATCCCTTTTTCTCCCTGATTCAACCTCAATATCTAATGAACTTCGCCTTGATTGCGGGTGCAAAAGTAGCACCTTTTTACTCTTCTCCAAACTATTTCTAAACTATTTTTTAAAAAAATCAGGGTAACAAATTTAAACATTTAAAAATCAAAACATTAGTTTTTTAGATTTATTTTTTCAACAATTGCCTTTAGTCAAAAACAACACTAAAACCGTACTCTGTAAAAACGAAACGGGCTGTATAAAACAACATCACCCTGCAAATGCAGGGTGATGTTGTTTTTATGATACCTTATATTATACCTATAGAGTCATATTATACCTATAGAGTCGTTAAAATATCCTACCTATATATATAAGGTGTTTTTAATTTTCAAGTTCTTCTTTTACTTTCTCCAGTCGCAGCTGTTTGGATTTTTCGGCTTTAATTCTCCATGTGGCCGCCAATTCCGCTAAATCCATTGCTTTTGCCGGATCCTGTTTTTGCAGTTTACCGCTTTTGAATGCTTTGATCAGGATACTTTCAATGTAAAAATCTTCCAATTCATTAAAAGGATCGTATTCTTTTTTCAGATTGATATCAAATAAACGGGCTGTATTATTCGACCAGAAGGCTTTCCATCCGCTTTTAAGTTCTTTGATCAGACCAAAAGTTGTCTGCCCGGTTTGACGGTGGATTAATTTTACCAGAATCTGCCCGTCTTTACGGGAGAATTTTTTCAAACGGTCTTCAAATTCATTCTGAAGATAATTTTCAACAATCTTAAAATATTTCTTCTTCTCTCTGTCGGAAGAAAGTTTTGCCATATTCACATTCAGCATCGTTAAGTTTTCTGCTGCCGCTTTTGCATAGGGATATACTTTTAAAACACGACGCTCTAAAATCCGTAGTTTTTTCTGTTCTTCCAGATAGGCCGTATTTTTTCCGATTATTACTTCATCTATATGCACTAAATAGCTAACGGATGTATCATTTACGGTATTGTTATTTTCTGTTTTCAGCGAGTCCTTAGTGACTACCTGTCCAAAAAATACCAAAGGCGTAAAAATAGCTCCTGCAAGAAAAAATAAGCGCTTCATATAAAACAAATTAATGCGTAAAATTAGACAATATTCTGAGCAACTCTAATGCCAAATTCATATTTTAGCAAAAAAATATTTTATGGCAACAAAATCAATATTAACAAAATCGTCCCTATCCTTTTTAGAAAAATACCTTAATAATGCCTCTCCTACCGGTTATGAAGAAAGCGGGCAGAAAATATGGATGGATTATTTAAAGCCTTATGTAGATACTTTTATTACGGATACTTACGGAACAGCCGTAGGGGTTATCAATCCGGATGCTCCTTATAAAGTTGTTATTGAAGGACATGCCGATGAAATTTCATGGTATGTTAATTATATTACCGACAACGGTTTAATTTATGTTATCCGCAATGGTGGAAGTGATCACATGATTGCACCTTCAAAACGCGTTCACATCCACACAAAAAAAGGAATCGTTAAAGGTGTTTTCGGATGGCCGGCCATTCATACCCGAAACCGGGGCAAAGAAGAAGCTGCCAGAATTGACAATATCTTTATTGACTGCGGTTGTGAAACCAAAGAAGAAGTTGAAAAATTAGGCGTTCATGTGGGCTGCGTAATCACTTATCCGGATGATTTCATGATTCTGAACGAGAATAAGTTTGTTTGCCGTGCCATCGACAACCGAATGGGTGGTTTTATGATTGCCGAAGTTGCCCGTTTGCTGCATGAAAACAAAAAGAAATTACCATTTGGGCTGTATATCACTAATTCCGTTCAGGAAGAAGTAGGCTTGCGTGGTGCCGAAATGATCACCAAAACGATCAAACCTAATGTTGCGATTGTAACCGATGTTTGCCATGACTCCTCGACTCCAATGATTGACATGAAAATTGAAGGGGAAACCAAAATCGGCAAAGGGCCGGTAGTTACTTATGCACCAGCCGTACAAAACAATTTAAGAGAATTAATTCTTGATGCTGCCGTTGCCAATAAAATTCCTTTCCAGCGCCTGGCTTCGTCAAGGGTAACCGGAACCGATACCGATGCTTTTGCATACAGCAATGGCGGAGTAGCTTCGGCTTTAATATCGCTGCCGTTACGATACATGCACACTACTGTTGAAATGGTACATCGCGATGATGTTGAAAATGTGATCAAACTTATTTATGAGAGTTTGCTAAAAATAGAAAACAATGAAACGTTTTCCTATTTCAAATAATTAAATGTTTCTATCAGGGAAACTAAAAACAGCCTTATCAGTACTATTGTTTTGTGCTTCGATGGGTCATGCCATGGAAGAAAAAGACAGTATCATGACCGTATACTGTTCACAAAAAGGTATTGATAAGGTTCTTTTTTACGAAAGCCTCAGTCTTAATCAGAAAAGGGCGTATAAAAATTTCTTTTACCTCAATTTACCGAAGCTAACTGCGAATACCGCTATTAAAACCTCTAAAAAGGATTATATAAAATTCCTGTTTGCCTTAGCCGAAGTATACAATATAAAAGGTGAAGAAGTAAAATCTATTGGTGTTTTAAAAGAAATCAAAAACAACAAGGAATACAGGTTGTCCGATTTAGAGTATATGAATCTCCTGGTTGCGCTACAGAAATCGTATCTGAATTTAAACTTATACTCCAATGTTTTCCATATCAATTCTGAAATAGCCACTTTAAGAAAACAAGGGGTTCCGTTTCCGTTATGGAGTTATAATATCAAAAGCCAGCTATATGCCCGGTTATTTCTGTATGACAAGGCAATCATCCAGCTGAAATCAGAAATAAAAGAGTTGCTGCACAATCCGGAAAGAGATGCTCTTATCATTCCTTCTGCATACAACGACCTCGGATTTTATTATTCTTTAAACAACAATATTGACAGTGCTTTTCATTATTACAGAACTTCCTTAAAACTTTCCGGACAACATTTAAAAAAAACGCATCTTGATTCCTATGAGCGGTTAGCCGGAACGATTAAAGGAAACATGGCGGTATTGTATTTTAAAGCCGGGGATTATAAAACAGCTGTTTCGCTTTTAAAAGAAGATATTGCCGTTACCTTAAAAAACAAAGACGATAATGTGTGTGCCGCAAACAGTCTGCTTTTTTTAACGGAATCCGAATCCCGGTTAAAACATTACGCGGAAGCTCAAAAAGCCATTGCATTAGTGGAAAAATTACTTCCTAATATTACCGATCCTGCAACAAAAATTTATTTTTATAAAACAAAAGCCGAACTATTAAAGTCACTTAACCAAACGGAAGAGGCTTACCAGCTTTATAAAAAGGCATTTTATATTAATGATTCAATCAACAAAATAAGGCAGCACCGACTGCTTGAAGGCAATGAGATCTTATACCATCTGGAAAAACAGGACGACCTGATCGCCAGTCAGCAGATCGATCTTACTAAAAAACGGCAGAATACGCTGCTGATTATTTTATTTGGTTTGCTGGTTACTACTTTTTTCTTCTTCCTGTATCTGGTCAATTCCAAAAAGAAACAATTGAAGATCCAGAAGATGAATGCGGAAATTTCCTCCAAGAACCGGCTTATTAAAGAATCGCTTTCTGAAAAAGAAATGCTGCTCAAAGAGATTCATCACAGGGTTAACAATAACCTTCAGATTATTTCCGGTATCCTTGAGCTGCAAAACAGCGCCATTGCCGATCCGGATGCTAAAGTTGTTTTACAGGAAGGACAGGCACGCATCCAGTCGATTTCGTTAATTCATAAAACCCTTTATCAATCGGATAATTTTAATAAAGTTCCTTTTCAATCGTATTTAAACGAGCTGATCGGTGCGATCCAGAAAACATACCGCCAACATTATGTTTCGGTCCAAACGGATATTGACGCCCAAAACATCGAACTGAATATCAACACCGCTATTCCGTTAAGTCTTATTATTAATGAGATTGTCACAAATTGCTTTAAGCATGCTTTTAAGAAAACAACACAGGGTACCATTAAGGTGACGATTAAAAAAGAGGCCCACGGCTATGTGTTATGTGTTCAGGATAACGGTATCGGTTTTCCGGAAAATTTTAATCCGAAAGATTTGCATTCCATCGGTTTTGATCTTATTCAGGGGCTAACCAAACAATTAGACGGCGCATTTCAATGGAAAAGTAGTCACGGAACCGAAATTATTATTACATTTAAAGAAATCGTTAACTAAATATCATGAACCAGCCTCTAAACATTCTTATTGTTGAAGACGAATACATCACTCAGAAAACTATTTCCATTTTTTTAAAAGAGATTGGTTACAATGTTATCGGTACTGCAATGAATGCCGAAGAAGCCCTGATATACCTGAAGGAGCATACGGTGGAATTAGCCCTGCTTGATATCACGATACAGGGCGATAAAGACGGAATATGGCTGGCCAATTATATCCAGGAGCATTATCGCATTCCTCATTTGTTCCTGACAGCTTATGTGGACGATACGACTATAAAAAATGCCATTGCAACAAATCCGTACGGTTACCTGGTAAAACCGTTTCAAAAGGCGGAGCTTTTTTCGGCTATTGAAATCGCCATTATGAATTTTAACAAATGTATGCCGTCTGAAAAAACAAAATTGCCGGACTATATTTTTGTCAAGCATCATGAAGTATTTGAAAAGGTAAGTCTTAACACGGTTTTATATGTTGAATGTCAAAAAAATTACCTGCTGCTGGTAACAACCGATAAAGAATACCGTTTCAGAGCTACCATAACCGATTTTCTGTGTAAACTTCCGAATCAGTTTATCAAAACCCATAAAGGTTTTATTGTAAATACCCATAAAATCCAAAGCTTTAATTCCAGTACCATTATTGTGAACAATAAGAGTATTCCGGTATCCAAAACCTATAAAGAAGCTGTTTTACGTAAGATAAACATTTCATTTGTAAAAGCTTAGAATCCGATTATTATTTTTCATCCCTAAACAAACTGCTTATATCCCATTTTTTTTAAACAGTAATTGGTTTTAGTAATTTTTGTCCTAACAACTATTAAATATCAATGACTATTATGAAAAAAATACTTTTCGCATTATTGTTTCCAATGATGCTTTTTTCTCAGGTTGGCATTAACACCACTACTCCTCATGCCAGTTCAATACTGGATGTAACCGCAACCGATAAAGGTTTGCTGATTCCCAGAGTTTCCATTCCCAATCTCAATGCTGCCGCACCGGTGAGCAGTCCGGCAACCAGTTTACTTATTTACAATACAAATGTCACAACCGGTATCGGGTTTCACTATTGGGACAGCAGCAAATGGGTGCCGATAAGCGGTGCGACCAACAGCCACTGGATACTTACCGGAAATGATCTGCGCAATGGCAATTCCGGCAATGTTGGTGTGGGCACTACTACTCCAACGGCCAAATTTCATATTGAAAATTCCGCCGGAGCAGGCGTTGTTCCTTTTGCAAACGGTTTTGAAAGCGGTATTGCTCCGTTTACCACTTCCGGCAGCGGCGGTTCCTGGACCACCACTACTGTAGCCGGGCAGTTTAATGCCGGTGCCACCGGAATAAAATCCGGTTCCGGAATAGCCAGCAGTACCTCAACACTGGAATTAAATGTATCAATTCCTGCCGGAGGTTCTCCTTATTCCTTTAATTACCGCGTAGATAGTGAGGCGAGTTATGATTATCTCCGATTTTATATAGACGGCGTGCAGACCAGCCAATGGTCCGGTGCGGTTCCCTGGTCAACATATTCCGGAACTTTAACAGCCGGAAATCATACTTTATCCTGGCGTTATGAAAAAGACAGTTCTACCAATACAGGTCTTGATGCTGCTTTTCTTGACCAGGTTTCCATTACCAATACCCAATCTTTATCTCCCGTTATACGAATTGTAGATGGTTCGCAGGGAGCCGGAAAGGTGCTGACATCCGATGCCAATGGCTATGCCAGCTGGCAAAGTACCAATTTGCCCAACATTGCAACATTACAGGGTATGGTGATTCCGGTATGCGACAGTTATTCCAACGGGAGCTCCGGTTCCTTCACCATTCCGGTACGAGGAGTAAATACAACCGTTAGCTGGACAATTCTCGCAAAGCAAACCAAGAGTGGTTCGGCAGTTATATCCGGAAGCACCGTTGCGCTTGCTCCCATCACCGCTGAACGGTTACAGGTGCGCTACGATTTTTCGCCGCAATTGCCGTTCAATCCTTTGGGTATTATTTTTAACGCTTATAATTCCAGCGGTTACCCGGATACTTTCGTACTGAATTATGCCAACAAATCGCAGAGTTCCATTACGGTGAACATTGCCCGTGCCGATCTTTTTGCCAGTCAGACAACCAACTGCTGGACCGGACAGTTTTATTTTGACGTAATGGTCATGAACTAAAATAAAAAAGGGAGCCAAACGCTCCCTTTTCCATTGTGTCTTGTTTCCTTATTTTCTGGCACCAGCAGCTTTTAAAACTTCGATGATATCGTTGTTTTTATACATTTCTGCTAATTTCAATACAGTACTTCCGTTTTGGTCAACAGCAGTAAGGTCTGCTCCTTTTTCAACTAATAATTTTACAACTTCAAGGTTGTTGTAACGTACAGCGAACATTAACGGAGTTAAGTTGTTTGTTCTTTCGTTTACATCTGCACCGTATTCAATAAATTTTTTGATTGTTGCCACATCACCTTTGCTGATTGCTGTGCAAAGTGGTGTAGCGTTTAAAATTGATACTGTCTGAACTTTTGTGTTCACAGTATTTGAAGCAACAGAAACATTTGTAAATGCTACTAAAGCCAGTCCTAAAATAATGATCGATTTTTCCATGATGATTGATTTTTAAATTATTTATTTTGATTGTTACGAGTTAGACGACCCAATCATTATTTCGTTACAGGAAAAATCTTATTATAACATTTTTTTAACATATCCGGCTGTAAGATGGCTGTAACCCATAAAAAAACCGGAGCCATAGCTCCGGTTTTTATTATTCGTGATTCCGAGATTATTTTACTTCTTCGTAATCTACATCTTGTGTCTGATCGCCATTTTGAGCGTCCTGAGGTTGTCCTTGCGGCGCTCCCTGACCATCAGCCTGTGCTTTGTACATTTCTTCCGATGCATTTTTCCAGGCTTCATTAATTTTGTCTAATGCCGGTTGGATCGTTACTACATCTTTTGTTTCGTAAGCTTGTTTCAATTCGTCTAAAGCACCCTGAATAGCTGCTTTATTTCCTTCTGACAATTTATCTCCAAACTCAGACAATTGTTTTTCAGTCTGGAAGATCATTCCGTCAGCTTCGTTTAGCTTATCAACTTTTTCTTTTACTAATTTATCTGCTTCAGCATTTGCTTCTGCTTCTTTACGCATTCTTTCGATTTCTTCCTGTGTTAAACCTGAAGAAGCTTCAATACGAATATCGTGTGATTTTCCGGTTCCTTTATCTGTTGCGGAAACTTTGATAATACCATTCGCATCAATATCGAAAGTTACTTCAATTTGAGGTACTCCTCTTGGTGCTGGCGGGATTCCGTCTAAGTGGAAACGTCCGATCGTTTTGTTATCGTTAGCCATTGGTCTTTCTCCTTGTAAAACGTGGATTTCTACCGATGGTTGGTTGTCTGCTGCTGTAGAGAAAACCTGTGATTTTTTAGTAGGGATTGTTGTATTCGACTCGATTAATTTTGTCATTACACTACCCATAGTTTCAATACCTAAAGATAGTGGTGTAACGTCTAATAATAATACGTCTTTTACATCACCTGTTAATACACCACCCTGAATCGCTGCACCTACGGCAACAACTTCATCCGGATTTACTCCTTTTGACGGTTTTTTACCGAAGAATTTTTCAACTTCTTCCTGGATTCTCGGCATACGTGTAGATCCACCTACCAAGATTACTTCATCAATTTCTGATTTCGAAATACCAGCATCTTTTAACGCTTTCTCACAAGGAATCATTGAACGACGGATTAATTCATCTGCCAATTGTTCAAATTTAGCTCTTGTTAAGGTTTTTACCAAGTGTTTCGGTCCTGAAGCAGTAGCCGTTACATACGGTAGGTTAATTTCTGTCTGAGCAGATGCCGATAATTCAATTTTAGCTTTTTCAGCAGCTTCTTTCAAACGTTGTAAAGCCATTGGGTCTTTACGTAAATCCACACCTTCTTCGCTGTTGAATTCGTTTGCTAACCAGTCAATAATTACCTGGTCAAAATCGTCACCTCCTAAGTGTGTATCACCGTTTGTAGACAATACTTCGAATACACCGTCTCCTAATTCCAAGATAGAGATATCGAAAGTACCACCACCTAAGTCATAAACCGCAATTTTCTGATCTTTTCCTGCTTTATCCAAACCATACGCTAACGCTGCAGCTGTTGGTTCATTGATAATACGACGTACTTTTAATCCTGCAATTTCTCCGGCTTCTTTAGTAGCCTGACGTTGTGCATCATTAAAGTATGCCGGTACTGTAATAACCGCTTCCGTTACTGTAGTACCTAAATAATCTTCAGCCGTTTTCTTCATTTTCTGAAGTGTCATTGCTGATAATTCCTGTGGTGTATAAAGTCTTCCGTCGATATCCACACGTGGTGTGTCGTTATCACCTTTAACAACTTTGTACGCTACATTTCCTGCTTCTTTTTGGCTTTCTGAGTATTTGTTACCCATAAAACGTTTGATAGAAGCAATTGTTTTCGTTGGATTGGTCACTGCTTGTCTTTTGGCAGGATCTCCTACTTTGATTTCACCACCTTCTACAAAAGCAATTACAGATGGTGTTGTTCTTTTTCCTTCTGCATTAGGAATTACTACCGGCTCATTACCTTCCATTACAGAAACGCAAGAGTTAGTCGTTCCTAAGTCAATTCCAATAATTTTACTCATAACTAAGTTTATTTTATTATATCAATTTTGTCGTTTCGTTTTTTCAACTTGCTTGGTATAAGTCAATCATTGTGCCATTACAAAAAAGACATGAAAATTGTCATAATTCTATTTATTTTGATTTTCAAACACTGACAAGTTGACACTTTACCAGGCATAACAACACTGTCATTCTTTTAAACGATATTGGTATAATACCGGATTATCACACTGTTGCAGGTCTAATGTGTGATCTTTTTTATAGGCATTCCAGGGAGCATTGGCAAAAAAGTATATTTGCTTATCCTGTACTGCCATTAAAACCGGCTCGTTAAATTCCGGTCTGTTACTATCCAGAACTTTACTGGCGGTTATTGTATTTTCGCTATCATCGAGCGTGTACTGCATCAGCCTGACCGGCTTTATACCATTGTGAATGGCTATTAAGGATTGCTTATAATATGCCAGCCCGTCTATCCCCTTCCCTGTAGCTCCTTCCGGGAAGGAAAGCCATTTCCGGTTATTATTCTTTATATCGACAGCCAGTATACCTTTTAAGTAATCGGCTACAAACAGCTTTGATGCTGCGGTATTGAGCGTTATTCCCTGCAAATTAAACGCTTCCTGTGACAAATCGAGGAAAACGTCCATTGTATTGTTTTCAATTTTATAGAGTACCGGCTGTGCACTATCCGATACATATACCGTTCCTTCCCGGGTAACTGCGAGATCTCCAAACAAATGATTCCCGTTAACCGAAAACCGTGCGGTGATTTTCTTCCCGGCAATATCAATTTTCAGTATTACCGCCTTACCTTCCAGTTCCTTAGTGAACGATTGTGCTTCCGGAATGGCCGCAGTGGCAACCCATAAATATTTTTCGTTTTTATCCGGTTTCATGGCAAAAACAGCAAATCCCTTGTCGGCTATAAACCAATCCGTACACCCTCCTGTCTGGCTGTCGAAAGCAATTATTTTCCCTTTATGGATACTGGCTGCCAGCCATAATTTTGCTTTTGGCAGATACGTCAATCCTTCCGGATGCAAGTCCTTTTCCTTTAAAACCACTACTTTTCCGGAACCGGTTACGGTCTTGTTCTGCTCCTGCTTTAATGCTAAAATACGCTGGTAACCGGGCTTACTCCTCACCGGTTCAAAATCGGCATCCTGATCAAAATCGACTCCGTTATCCATCAGGATACTTTTTGCCATTACCGGCAAAGCTTCTTCTGTTTTTCCGTTCAACACCAGGGCAGCGGCAAGATTATATGTAAAAACAGGATGCGAAGGACGAAGGCTGTCCAGCTGCTTCATTATTTTTAAAAACGATCCGTATTCTTTGTTCTCATAAGCCGATTTGCTTTTATTATACATTTCCTGTAAATTTTGTGAATTTGCTTTAAAAACAAAGCTTATCAGCGCTATGAAAATGATGATATGACGCATGTTTTGAAGTATTTATACGATCAAAGATACCATAAAGCAGGTTATACTGATCAAAATATGTTTGGTCCGTTTTATTTATTGAATTATCGGGCTATCTTTGCTTTAACAAACTAAACATTTAGATTACTTTATGGAATGTATTTCTGTATTTGATATGCTTAAAATTGGTGTGGGACCGTCCAGTTCCCATACTTTAGGTCCTTGGCGTGCAGCCGAACAGTTTCTTGTTGAAATCAGAAATCACAATCTTATTGACCACATTAACCGAATCAAAGTGGACCTTTACGGTTCCTTATCATTAACCGGAAAAGGACACGCTACAGATCTTGCTGTCATGTTAGGATTAAGCGGTGCCGATCCGGAATATATTCCCGTAGAAAGCATTGATGTTATCATTTCGGCCATTAAAAACAAAAAAGAGATCTTTTTAGGAAATGAAATTATCATTCCTTTCGATACGGAAACCGACATTGTTTTTAATAAAAATTTCCTGCCGTTTCATTCCAATGGGATGACTTTTACCGTGTATACGGACAGTCAGGAATACAGCGCCACTTTTTATTCCATTGGTGGCGGATTTGTAGTAAAAGAACAGGCAGAAGAGAATATAGAAAAAGAAACAATCAAAAGAACCTTTCCTTTCCCGATCGATAAAGCCGAAGAATTACTAACCTATTGCCAGGCGGAGCAAAAAAAGATTTCGGAAATCGTATATGAAAATGAAAAATCCATGCGTACGGAGGAGGAAATTCACCATGAATTGCTTCGTATCTGGAATACCATGTTAGAATGCATGTATATTGGCTGTCATAGTGAAGGGACATTACCCGGAGGTTTAAACGTACGCCGCCGTGCTTATGACATGCACAAAAACCTGATTGGCGTTTTACCGTATGACAATCCGCAATCGTGGCTGGAAATCATCCGTATGACAGAAGTAAAATTCCGTCAGATCCTGAAATGGGTAAGCTGTTTCGCTTTAGCGGTAAACGAAGTCAACGCTTCCTTAGGCCGTGTGGTTACCGCTCCTACCAATGGCAGCGCGGGTGTTATTCCTGCCGTGCTGATGTATTATATGGTTATTGAAGATCACAAAGCCAACGAAGACCAGATCAAACAGTTTTTAATGGTTGCCGGAGAAATTGGCAGTATCTTTAAAAAAGGCGCTACTATTTCGGCTGCAATGGGCGGATGCCAGGCAGAAATCGGCGTTTCTTCTGCTATGGCCGCAGGTGCTTTGTGTGAATTGATGGGCGGCACACCGGAGCAGGTTTTAATGGCTGCCGAAATTGCGATGGAACACCACCTGGGGCTAACCTGTGATCCTATTGGCGGACTGGTGCAGATTCCTTGTATTGAAAGAAATACGATGGGTGCCATTAAAGCAATTAATGCTGCCGAATTAGCATTGGAAACCGATCCTAAAAATGCGAAAGTACCATTGGATAAAGTTGTCGATACGATGTGGCAAACCGCCAAAGACATGAACAATAAATACAAAGAAACCTCAGAAGGTGGTCTGGCTGTTGCCGTAAATATGTCAGACTGTTAAACCATTCTTTATAATACCAATAAAAAAGCGGAACTGACACAAGTATTCCGCTTTTTTTTTGCAACTAACAACTAATTAAGTAAAAAAACTCTAAACTTTATTTTTTAACAATTCCGTGTAAACTTAAAACGGTATAAGGAGGCGCTGTATTAGCCTCGACCACGATACTTTTTTCGGCTCTGCCTACCTGCTGCGGCACGAACGTAACGGCTATTTCAGCCGATTCGCCTTTCTTAATCTTTTCCCTGCTAAAGCTTGTGATTGTACAGCCGCAATTACTGTGTACGGCAACGATATTCAACACATTATCAGAGGTATTCTTGATTAAAAAAGTATGTTTTAAGGTATCTTTTAAATGCATGCTTTCAAAATCGAACGTATTGACAACTTCAATTGTTGCATTAGACAAACTGAAAACATTATTCCATTCCCGGCATTTCCCGATATAACATATCGCAATTACCAATACAAGACAGACTACTGAAACTTCTATTATTTTCCTTTTCATGGTATCCTTAGTTTATCTTATTTCCGGGCACAAAATCCATTACATATTTCTCCCAGCCACCATCCGCAGCCGGAATCGGCAGAGGAACAATAAAAAGAATAACAATCGCCGGTAACACACCAGCTATCGCTTGTATTACAGCCGCAATGTATTTCGGGCGGACCGGCAACAATGATTTTACTGTTAATGCTTGCAAAATTTGCAACCATTTCAGACGGTGTAAACAGGCTTAATCCTATCCGCTTCATCTGCGGCAGGTAACTGTTGTAATATTCTTTTGCGGTACGGGAACGTTCTTTTTCAAAAAAATCAACCCGAAGCGTTTCCTGCAATTCCCGGACAAAATGCTGTTGTTTGGCATTTAATTCACCGGTGCGCTGCAATATTTCCAGCTTGGTATTCCAAATATAAAATTTGTCGGCGGCTGTCAGCATATTATATGCAATAATCTGGCTTTCCCCATTCATTGCGATCACACTCTTAATTTTATTCAGATCAATGGCGGACGATACGATCTCCTTAGAATCTTCTTTTACACAAGAGGTAAACAAAGTAAAAGTGAGAACACTGAACAATAAATACGGTAAAAAAAATCGTTGTTTCATGGCAGTTAATTATTTATGGTTTATAAAAATTTTTCCGTGGCAAAATGCAACGCTTTTGTGGCGGCAATAAATATTTGACTAACTTAAACAAATTTTACCACAAAAACAAACTGTATTCTATTTTTACAAACAAAATAACATAATAAACAATATTTTAAAATAAATAAACAATATTAAAATACAAACAATACTCTACTAATTATTCGATTTTTTAAAAATATCCACAAAAAAAAGAACGAGTGCTTTACCCGTCCTTTTGTAAAATATATCCTAATTTAACTATTGCATCACCCGGCTGACACAGCATACACAAAAATTCCGAAAAGCAACAAGGAACTTATGCTATCAGCATTTCTGATCAATTGTTTTCTTTCCGTAAAATATAGCAGCACACTAATAACCGGCCTAATTAGTAACTGGGAACAGAACACTATAAAAATAATCCTGTTAGCCGGTTTTATATGGTTGAAATTACCGTTTAAAATGCCTTTAAAACTGGTTGTCAGTCCGCATGTTTTACAACTTGATCCTATTTCGGAATAGACACATTTAAACGAAACAACATTGCATTGAAGCAGTAAAAACATGGCCAGTATGACGGTCACAATGACAATGTTTAGGAGATGGTATTCCGCAAATTTAGAATTGAAGAGAATCTGCCTTACTTTTTTGAATGGAATCATTTTTTAAACTATCTTTTTCAAGAGCATTGTCCAGAGCTTCCTTCGTGATGGTTTCGAAGGCTTCATCTGTGATCGCATTAATCTCATCTTTGGCTTCAAAAACCGATTTATAATTCACATACTGAAAGATACCAATCGAAATAGTAATAACCGCAATGATCATTCCTGCCAAAGGTACACTGCCGTTCTGCTTTTGCTGTCTTGAATATAAAAAAGCGATCGTACAAAAAACAAATGCTATAAAAGCGGGAATAATGGCATAAAATCCAATGCAGGGAATAATCGAAAATAGCAGTGAGAATATTGCAATAACCAATCCTATGATACCAAACGGTTTCGGGTTACCTGAAAATTGTGTTTCCATTTTTTTGTTTTTTTCAGTGCTCAATATATACCTAAATATTCGTTTTGAAAAAGAAAAATAGGACAAATTTTACAAAAAACTAAAAAGCAAAAAGCAAAAAAGCAAAAAAGCAAAAAAGCGAATACCCAATTCAAACCCCATATATCATATATCATATACCATATATCGCATCTCAAATATCCCCAATCAAACTTCCTACTTCCTCCTCGTATCCACCACATAAATAATTTTCCAGCTGCCATTGTCCTTATACAACTGAAACGAATTAACGCCATGATGACTTAACTTACCGTCAATATAAAACTCATACGGCGTCCAGACATGTGCCATCGCACCGTCTATTTGCGTATTAAATTTCAGCAACCGTTCTTCAAACTTTTTATCGGAAGGAAAAGTGGCAATGGCTTTAAAGAAATCGGACGCTTTTTCATCCAGGAACTTTGTTCCCTTCGCTCCTTCCATAATGGATTGTAAAATCATTTTATCATGGCAGACCGATTTGATTTTTAGGGTATCTTTTGCGTGAAAACCTTCAAAAAAGGTCTTTATCGTGTTTTCAACATCCTTTTGCTGTGCCTGTAAACCGAAAGACAAACCACATACCAACAGTATTAAAAAGTTTTTCATAACAAGGAATTTAGATACCTTATCAGTAGTATTAATCTTTATTATGTTACAGTATCCTAGAAATTATAGTACTTTTACATTTCCTAAAATTTTTAAAACTATGTCAGTTGCAAAAAAAGACTACAAAAGAATCACGACAAAATCATTGATTGAAATGAAAGCCAATGGTGAAAAAATCTCCATGCTAACGGCTTACGATTATACTATGGCTAAAATTGTGGACAGTGCCGGAATTGACGCTATTTTAGTTGGTGACTCCGCTTCCAATGTAATGGCCGGACACGAAACCACTTTACCCATTACCCTTGACCAGATGATTTACCATGCTTCTTCGGTTGTGAGAGCCGTAGAAAGAGCTTTGGTTGTTGTAGATTTACCTTTCGGTGCCTACCAGTCGGATCCAAAAGAAGCCTTGCGTTCTTCGATCAGAATCATGAAAGAAAGCGGCGGACACGCAGTAAAACTGGAAGGCGGAAGTGAAATAAAAGACAGTATCAAACGTATCCTGAATGCCGGTATTCCGGTAATGGGACATTTGGGTTTAACACCGCAGTCTATCTATAAATTCGGGACTTATACCGTTCGTGCCAAAGAAGAAGCCGAAGCACAAAAGCTGATTGAAGATGCTAAAATGCTGGAAAAAATAGGCTGTTTTGCTTTGGTTCTGGAAAAAATCCCTTCTGCATTGGCTAAAAAAGTAGCCGAAAGCATTTCCATTCCGGTGATCGGAATCGGTGCCGGAGGCGGTGTAGACGGACAGGTTCTTGTTTTACACGACATGATTGGCATGACACATGAGTTCAGTCCGCGTTTTTTAAGACGCTATATGAATCTTTATGAGGACATGACCAAAGCCATCGGCCAGTATGTTACCGATGTGAAATCAGAGGATTTTCCAAATGCCAACGAGCAATATTAATTTACCGTTTAACCAACATTCTTTTTTGTGTCAGAAAAAATAGTTTCTACAAAAAATAATCTTCAGGTCATTTATGAGGACAATCATCTTATTGTCGTCAACAAACGCGTGGGCGACATTGTCCAGGGCGACAAAACCGGTGACAAACCGTTAAGTGACGTTGTTAAAGAATATATTAAAGAGAAATACAACAAACCGGGTGAGGTTTTTTTAGGTGTGGTGCACCGTCTGGACCGCCCCACTACCGGAATCGTAGTGTTTGCGCGTACTTCTAAAGCGCTCACCCGCCTGAATGATTTGTTTAAAAACAGGGAAACCCAGAAAACATATTGGGCGGTTGTTAAAAACCGTCCTTCAAAAGAAGAAGACACTTTAGTCCACTTTTTAAAACGAAATCCTAAAAACAATACTTCAAAAGCACATGTAAAAGAAGTTCCGGACAGCAAAAAAGCCAGCCTTACCTATACTGTGATTAAGGTACTAAACAACTATTTTGCGTTGGAAATCGATCTGCACACCGGAAGGCATCATCAAATCCGCAGTCAGCTGGCAGCTATCGGAAGTCCGATAAAAGGGGATCTGAAATACGGCTTCGACCGCAGTAATCCGGACGGCGGTATTCACCTCCATGCCCGCAAGCTGGTTTTACAGCATCCGGTCACCAAAGAACCGTTAACATTAATTGCTCCGGTTCCTGATGATACTATTTGGAAAAGCATTTAATTTTTTTACTATTTTTAACATTTAAAAGTTAATAACACCCCATTTATGCGAAAAGTATTGATCATAACCTGCAGTTTATTTATTTCATCCCTGTATGCACAGGAACATTTCAGCGGTATTAATACAACACGCCGGACCGGTATCCTGAATGCTTCTGTGAATCCGGCCGAACTGAGCAATCTTTCCAACCGGTATGAAGTGAATATTTTCAACACCAGCCTTAACGTTTCCAATAACAAAATCAGTTTTAAAGATATTGTCAAAGGAAACAATGTGGAAGATTTGATCTTTGAAGGCGATAAACCGGTGAACATGCGTCTGGATGCCGAAATTTTAGGGCCTTCATTTGCCATGAAAAAAGACAAATGGACGTTTGCGGTTACTTCCTCTGCCAAAGTAAAAGCCAATCTTATCGATGTGGATGTCAATCTGGGGAATGCCCTGAGAAACTCCTTTATAGGCTCGGCTATGATCGCTTCTGCGAACAACCAAAGAGTCAATGCAGTAACCTGGGGAGAGATCGGATTTTCCGCTTCGCGCATTGTTTTTGAAGACGATGTACACAAGTTTAGCGGCGGGGCTACTTTTAAATTATTGTTTCCGGGTTCTTATGCCAATATTTCTGCCGATAAGTTTACCGGTACCGTTACCAACGTTTTGGGTGATGTGGAATTAACCAATGCACATGCCGCCCTGAATGTTGCCTATTCCGGTTCCCTGGCAGACGGATTTACCGACAGCAGTAATTTCAACCAGTTTTTCGGAAACGGTATAAACGGTTATGCTGTGGATCTGGGCGTTAATTACCAATGGAAAGACACCAGCGACGATAGTTATAAAATCAATGCCGGATTATCGGTTCGCAACCTGGGAAGCATGACGTTCAAAGCGGATAATAATGTGTCCCGCGATTACAGTTTATCCGTTCAGGGCTTACAGAGTTTCGATCTGAACCAGTTTGAAGGCGTTGACAACATCAAAGAAATTGAACAGATTTTATTGAATAGCGGCTATGCTACCGTAGTGGATACCAAAAAAGATTTTAAGGTAAAAACACCAACGGTTTTATCGGCTTATGCCGATGTGCGTTTGCATGAAAAATGGTATGCTACCGTTTACACCCAGCAAAAAATTGTAAACGACAGTGAAAACAATCTGGCGACCGCTCAAAATATTATTACAATAACGCCGCGCTTTTCGGCAGAAACCTATGAGATTTATTCTCCCTGGTCCAGTAATGAAATCTCCGGTTTAACGGGTGGTATCGGATTTCGTTATCAGGGATTCTTTATCGGTTCCGGTTCCATTATTACCGCATTGGTAAACGATACCAAACAGGCTGATGCCTATTTAGGCTTCCGAATCGGTTTTTAAGCTACCCGCCAGAAATCAAATTTATTATTTAAAAATTATACGATGACAACTATTAAAAAAAGACTCGAAGAAATTAACCAGAAAGGATTACACCTGGATACGGGTGAACTGATTAACGAGAGTTTTGAAAATTATAAAAAAATAGCCTTAACTGCCGGTCTGGCTTTCCTTATCGTTACCGTTATTTTAGCGGCTCTTGTGATCAGCGGAATATCGGTATTTTACGGAATAGAGCGCTATGTTCAGGATTTTACACAAATCGAGCAAAAAGCGCTTTCGAAAGAGTTTCTGTTGATTTCAGCCGGTGTCAACACGCTTATGTCGGCTATTATGGCTCCTTTTATTGCCGGTATCCTTAAACTGGCACATGATGCGGATATGAACCGGGAACTAAGCATCGGCACTACTTTTGACTATTACAAATCCCCTAAATTCAAGAATATTTTCCTGGCAAGCTTTTTAATCGCGCTGCTATCGGTTTTAGCCAGCACCCTTTTACAGCTTGTTAACATGAATCTTGTCGGGACTTTTGTGAGCTTTATCATTAGTTTCCTGACCTTTCTGACCATTCCGTTAATTATTTTCGGAGATCTGAGCGTTAAAGATGCCATTACTATCAGTATTACTGTAATTAATAAAAAACCATTAACCATACTGTTAGCAATATTTGTTGCTGCGATAGGTTCATGCGTAGGTATAATTGCTTTCTGTTTAGGAATATTTTTTACAATTCCTTATATTTATTCTATGTATTATACGATTTACAAAAATATTTTCGGAGCAGAACAACACGAAATAGAAGAAATAGGGAATCACGAACATTTTTAATCTCTAAAATCTAAACATATGAAATGGAAAGGTCAAAGTAAAAGCGATAATGTAGAAGACCGTCGCGGGATGTCTACAGGTGGTAAAGTAGTTGCCGGAGGCGGAATTATTGGTATTATCGTTTTGCTTCTCAATATGTTTGGAGGCGAAAACGCTCAGCAATTAGCTCCTATTTTAGAACAATTACAACAAGGACAGTCCACAGAACAGGTGCAACAGCGGGAATTAACACCCGAAGAAATCGAAATGGGTGACTTTGCAGCGACAATGTTAGGAAATAATGACAGTATCTGGAATAAGGTTTTTAAAGAGAATAAAATGATTTATGAAAAGCCCGGAATGGTCTTGTTTACTGATAATGTTACAACAGCCTGTGGAAGTGCTACTGCTGCATCCGGTCCTTTTTATTGTCCGGCCGACCGAAAAGTATATATGGATCTGGCTTTTTTTGATGAATTGCGTACCCGTTTCGGTGCTCAGGGCGGTGATTTTGCCATTGCTTATGTTATCGCACACGAAGTCGGACACCACGTTCAGACCTTATTGGGCACATCCGGTAAGGTTCATAAACTGCAACAGGGTTTAAGTCAGACTGCTGCTAATAAATTATCGGTTTCCTTAGAGCTACAGGCTGATTTTTATGCCGGATTATGGGCACATTACAATCAGAAATATCTGGAAGCCGGCGATATTGAAGAAGCTTTGAGTGCTGCTCAGGCCGTAGGTGATGATGCTATCCAGAAAAAAATGCAGGGACACGTAACACCGGATTCCTTTACACACGGAACATCAGCCCAACGAATCGAATGGTTTAAAAGGGGTTATGAAACCGGAGATATCCGTAAAGGCGATACCTTTGCCGAATTGAATTAAATAAAAAAACGTCCGGTAATACCGGACGTTTTTTTATCCCAGCCATCCTTCCCGGTCCAGGCTTCGGTATTGAATCGCCTCGGAAATATGAACGGATGTAAGCTGTTCCGAAGCCGCTAAGTCGGCAATGGTCCGGGCAACTTTTAAAATCCTGTCATAGGCACGTGCCGACAGGTTTAGACGTTCCATTGCTGTTTTTAAAAGACTTAATGAACTATCGTCTAAAACGCAATATTCGCGGATCTGCCGGGTCGTCATCTGTGCATTATAATGGATACTTTCCGAATCCCGGAATCTTTCCGACTGGATTTTTCTGGCTGCCGTAACCCGTTTCCGGATGCTGGTACTGCTTTCGGCATTAGTCGAATCGGCAAGCTTTTCAAAAGGAACCGGAGCAACTTCCACATGTATATCGATCCGGTCCAGTAACGGTCCGGATATTTTGCTTAAATAGCGCTGTATTTCGGCTGCCGAAGTTGTTACCGGTGCATCCAGATCGTTGAAATAGCCTCCGGGACTGGGATTCATACTGGCTACCAGCATAAAGGATGACGGATAGGTAATTGTAAATTTTGCTCTTGAAATCGTGACTTCCCTATCTTCCAGCGGCTGCCGCATGACTTCCAATACTTCCCGTTTAAATTCGGGTAATTCATCTAAAAACAATACCCCGTTATGAGCCAGTGAAATTTCACCGGGCTGCGGATAACTCCCGCCACCTACTAACGAAACGGCAGAAGAAGAGTGATGCGGACTTCGGAAAGGTCTCAGGCTGATTAATCCGGCTTCTTTTATCTTACCCGCCACACTGTGGATTTTAGTCGTTTCCAGGGCTTCCTTCATTGTCATTGGCGGCAATATGCCGGGCAGTCGTTTGGCGAGCATCGTTTTACCGGAACCGGGCGGTCCGATCAGTATAATATTGTGTCCGCCGGCAGCCGCAATTTCCATGCTTCTTTTAATGCTTTCCTGCCCCCGTACTTCTGCAAAATCAAATTCGGGATAGTCCAGCGGTTTATAAAATTCGTCTTCTATATTGATCGTTTCCGGGAGTATGGTGCTTTTACCTTCAAAGAAATCCAGTACTTCCATCACATTTTCCACACCGTAAACATCGATTCCGCTCACCACAGCCGCTTCTTTTACATTCTGCTTTGGCAGGAAGAATCCTTTAAAACCTTCTTCCTTTGCTTTGATTGCAATGGATAAAGCGCCCCGGATGGGCTGTAAGCTTCCGTCCAGGGAGAGTTCTCCCATAATCATATACTGATCGATATTATCCGGTTTTATCTGACCGGAAGCCGCTAAGATACCAATCGCTATCGGCAGGTCGTAAGCTGAGCCTTCCTTACGCAAATCGGCTGGCGCCATATTGATGGTGATTTTCTTTCCGGGAAGCTGGTAGCCGTTGTTTTTTAAAGCAGCGGCAATCCGGTAACTGCTTTCTTTTATGGCATTGTCCGGCAGTCCTACCAGGTGGTAACCAATGCCTTTGTCGATATTGACTTCAATAATAATGGTCGTGGCGTCTACGCCAAAAACGGCGCTTCCAAAAACTTTTACTAACATGGCTTATACGTATTTATCAACTAAATATAAGCCTTTTCAAAAAAACTTAAAAATAAATCTGATTTTCAAAAATCTCTAATTATTTCTTCTTTTGGGTATTTTACCGTTCTTAATCCTGATAATTATACTGTCATTATATAATTTTTAAATCTATTATTTTAAGTATTTTACCTAATAAGCTTTGGTTTCCCCCATTCTGTAATTGCGTCTTTTACAAACTGATCCCAAATCTTTTTACTTCCAATACAAGAAGTATCATCTAATAAATCATCAAATCTGAAAATCCTTCTAATTCATTAACGATAATTCTCTTCGGTTTTATGTTAGTATTTATGCAAGACTAATACTAAAAAGCAGTTATTCTATTCGACTGATTATGGTCTTGCCTTCAAGTTTTGTTCACAAAGTTTGATTATCTCTACAATTCTGGCATTCCTTGTTTCCTCTCGTTTAGCATGATTTAACCAATAGAGATAGCTTTTCCTATATGAAGGACTGAAATTCTGATAATTAGTGTATGCCACTTTATTTTGGTTGAATGCCAATTGTAAATCTTCAGGAATTTCATGATTTTCAACTGCATCAAGCGAAGTCCACGAGCCATTTTGCTTAGCTGTTTCAATTTTAGCCAAACCACTTTCATGCATTAAGTTTTCTGCAATTAACTTTTCGATATAGGCTTTATTGAGTTTACTCCAAACACTTTTATCTTTTCGAGGGCTAAAAGTTTGTTTGCGACGTTCGTCATCTATTCTCTTTACAGTAGAATCAATCCATCCGTAACAAATGGCAACCTTCACCGCCTGTTCCCAACGCATGCTTTCAAAAATACTTCCCACTTTATAAAATATCAATTCAACACCCTGAGAAGTAGCATGATTTTCATGAAGCCATTCGCGCCATTCCTTGTCATTTTTGAAGTAAAATTGGGGTTTAGACATAATTTATTAAGGTTTATATGATTCTACAAAGTTCAATAAATTTTACCATATTATAATTTTATCCCTTTATTTTGGATATTCATCAATAGAATGTTAAATAAAAGCATATACATCTACGCCAAAAACGGCACTTCCAAAAACTTTTACTAACATGGCTTACGCATTTATCAATTAAATATCAGCTTTTTTAGCAAACCTGTTCCGTTTGTTAGGCTTTACGGCTTCCGGTATTTTGCTTCTATAGCGGGTAAGTCTTTTTTATATTGTTCCGGATCCCATTTCATATTCCAGTGGGCAATATAATCTGCCAACGGCGGAAGTCCTACTTTCGCTCTTCTCCGGTCTACTTTATCCGGATTTTCAAGCGGCAGCATATAGTATTCATTTGTTTTCATATCCCAGCCCACCTGTGAGCCGTAAATCTGTTTTCGTCCCTGCCGCAAGGCCACGCGGTCTTCCAGCAGTGCCAGGCTGCTTCCTTTTGCTTTTTTCTTTTTTACTGCCTTTCGCATCAGCGGTAAGTATTTTTCCTGAGCTTCCAGATCGGCATGCTGAATCACGAGGAACAAGGTACTGTTCCCCTCTTCTCCTACCTCATCGGCACCCAGCCAGCCGTAGCTATCCAAAATACGGCTTACTTTGATCAGGTTTATGGAATCGCTTTTGCGCATATTGGTCAACAATGCTTTCATCTCGGCAGAATTTCCGCCATATTTATCCTGAACAAATTCCATTTGTCCCCTTTCCAGCTGATCGCTATCCCTGATACCCGTGAGTTCCTTTATCAGCGCTTCATTGCGGGCGTTTTGTCCCGAAACTGTCATCGCAGTAAGCAGGAAAACTAAAGGCAAAAATATTTTTCTCATTTTATTCGTATTCAAGAGGATACCGCTTCTTATCACAAACATAATCATTCTCCCGGAAAAAAGCGGTATCGCGAAAAACCGATAAAACATTTCTTATAAAAGAAGGCCAAACATCAAATCTAATTTCTACATTTGGCGAGTTTTTATTCATACAGCAATTATGGGATTATTTAACGCCATTATGGGCAACGCTTCGGAAGTAAGCACAGAGAAAATAGCAAAAGAGTTCGACCCGATCTTAATTCAGGGGGAACATATCGAAAAGGCTTTTAAAGTGATCAGAGATATGTTTGTATTCACGAACAAACGTCTTATCCTGGTTGATAAACAAGGTTTAACAGGATCAAAAGTAGATTATCAGTCTATCCCGTATACCAGCATTAAAAAGTTTTCTAAAGAAAGTGCCGGATTAATGGATCTGGATGCCGATTTAAAAATCTGGATTACCGGTGAAGCGGCTCCGATTAAAAAACAATTCGGTAAAGACAACAATATCAATGAAGTTTACCAAATATTAAGTCAACATATCTTAAAATAAATTTCAGGCAATAGCTATCACATTTTGAAACGGGCAAAACAGTTGTAAAAGCTTAATTTACAACTGTTTTGCCCGTTTTTTTTCGATATTGCGTTTATAAATCCCAACACTCCTCAAAAAACCTATACTTTCGAAAGGTTTTTGTTTGCTGATTTTGCAACTACATACATTTTTAACCATCAGGATGCCGGACTAAATTATACCCTTTATTTAACAACGGAAAGTACAATTCTTATTAATTTTGTATAGCAAAATACTATCCCCTTCTTTTCAATCCCCCCTTGAATATGTTTTTTTGAATGCAAAAACAATACCGGCAGAAAAATTAAAACATAAAGATCATGAACGAGTTACCCGAAAATCAAACCGTAAGCCGTCAGATTAATGAGGCTGTTCAAGGGCGTACTATCACCAAAGTGTGCAATGCTACCAAACTTCATAAAAATACATTCTGGTTTGGTGATCCGCTGACCTACGAAAAACTACTAACCGGAAAACGAATAGTATCTTCCGAAAGTTTCGGCATGTATGTTGATATTCTTATGGAAGAAGGAACAAAAATCAGTTTTGGAGACGGAACGAATCTAAGGCATGGGGTTATAACCCAAAAAATGCCGGCAAATTATCAATTACTGCTTACTCTTGACAATAATACCTATCTTGTATTTACTGTCGGGATGTTTGGCGCAATAGCAGCCTATAACGGAATTTATGATGACCCATACTACCAAAAAAGCGCAAACAGCATCTCTCCGTTGAGTGACGATTTTAATAACGTTTATTTTGATAGTCTTTTTACCCAAAATAAACCTGCATTACCCGTTAAACTGTTTTTGGCAGCAGAACAGCGCATACCCGGTTTAGGAAATGGGGTTTTACAGGATATACTATTCAATGCGGGTATTCATCCCAAACGACAGTTAAACACATTGACCGATACCGAGAAATCGGTACTGTTCCAATCTATAAAAAGGACCTTAAAAACGATGACCTCACTAGGCGGCAGAGATACCGAAACCGATCTTTTTGGAAACAAGGGAGGATACAAAACCATACTTTCCCGCAAAACAAGTGGTGATCTATGCCCACAATGTGGCAGCCGGATTGTAAAAGAAGCTTTTATGGGCGGAGGTGCCGTATATTATTGTCCTGATTGTCAAAAAATACAACAGTAGTGATACCAATATTCACCTTTGTCCGTGAGTACATAAATACGTTACCCTATATTTTTAAACTTATTTTAGGACGGGACATTTTAAATAAAAAAAGCCACTCAATTGAGTGGCTTTTTTTATTTGTATTTGGCTATAGCGGTATCCAGCCATAGTTTATATTCTTCTGCATCCGGAGTATAGCCCACCGGTTCTGACAGTCTGTTTTCCTGATTGTCTAAAATAATATAATACGGCTGCGCATTGGCTTTATAATGGGTAATCTGGAAGTCACTCCATTTGTTTCCTACCGTTACGATTTCTTTTCCGGTTTCTTTGGAAACATATTGTTCGTTTTTAGGTAATTCACGCTTGTCATCTACATATAGCGAAATTAAAACCACTTTCTCTTTCAGTACAGCAAGTATTTCCGGTTTGGACCATACGAAGTCTTCCATCTTTCTGCAATTCACACAGGCAAACCCGGTGAAGTCCAGTAATACCGGTTTGTTTACCGATTTGGCATACGCCATTCCTTTTTCATAATCGGTGAATGCCATAATATCATGTGCGCCTAATTTAGCGCCATCCGGCAGTTTTTCACTTGCTGTGCTGCTTCCGCCTTTGGCATTACCAACACCATACGGGCTTTCACTATAGGTCATTGGCGGCGGGAATCCTGAAATCAGTTTTAAAGGCGCTCCCCAAAGTCCCGGAATCAAATAGACCGTAAACATTAATACCAAAAGTCCCATATACAATCTTCCTACGGAAATGTGCGATAACGGACTGTCATGCGGTAAGGTGATTTTCCCGAATAAGTATAGGGCAAGAACTCCGAAAATGGCGATCCAGATCGCTAAGAATACTTCTCTTTCCAGCAAATGCAATTGCAATACCAAATCGGCATTGGAAAGGAATTTAAACGCTAATGCCAATTCTAAAAATCCTAACACAACTTTTACGGTGTTTAACCAGCCGCCCGATTTTGGCAGGGAGTTTAACCAGCCCGGGAACATTGCAAATAGCATAAACGGTAATGCCAGTGCCAATGAGAATCCTAACATTCCTACAATTGGCGCGATACCACCTTTAGATGCGGCTTCAACCAATAACGTTCCTACGATAGGTCCGGTACAGGAGAATGAAACAATTGCCAGTGCCAGTGCCATGAACAAGATTCCAATTATACCGCCTCTGTCTGCCTGGCGGTCTACTTTATTCGCCCATGAATTGGGTAACATGATTTCGAATGCTCCTAAAAATGAAGAGGCAAATACCACTAAAAGGATAAAGAATATAATGTTGAACCAAACGTTTGTAGACAGTGCATTAAGGGCATCTGCTCCAAATATTGCGGTTACTAATGAGCCTAATAATACATAAATCAAGATGATCGAGATACCGTAGATCACAGCATTTTTGATTCCCTGCGCTTTAGTTTTACTTTGTTTGGTAAAGAAGCTTACCGTCATGGGAATCATCGGGAATACACAAGGCGTTAGCAACGCTGCGAATCCGGAGAAAAAGGCAATGATAAAAATGGTAAACAGTCCTTTTTGTTCTTCTTTTTTACCGATTGGTTTTGCTGTATCAACTGCTGCTACGGTTTCTTTTACTGCTGCCGTATCCACTGTTGCTGCCGTTTGGAGTGTGTCTGATACGGAACCTGCTGTTGCTTCGTAAGCTGCAATCTTTAAAGCCGGAAGTACAAATTCGAAGGTTTTATCCTGCTGAATACAGGCTTCTTTACAAACCTGGTATGAAATTGCCGCTTTAACCGATTTTAAGTTCGGATTGGTTACTTTTATCGTTTGTGTAAAACGGGCTTTATTGGCAAAGTAATATTCGTCTACTTCAAAAACATCATTAAAGACTTTTTTATATTCGCTTTCTTTTGTTTTTCCTACTATTTCGTAGTTTCCTTTACTGTCTTTATAGGTAAAAACGGTTGGCAATGCCCCACCTTCAGGAGTAAATTGGGAATACATATGCCATTCGTTATCGATAGCAGCTTCAAATACCAGAACAACTTCATTATCGGATTTTTTCTCTACGGAAGTTTTCCATTTAACGGGGTCTAAAATCTGTGCCTGCGTACTTAAAAAAGTAAAAAAAAGAAGTAGTAAGGAGGTTAACTTTTTCATGTAATTTTTATTTGCTTTCGAATTACAGACAATCGCCTTCTTTCTTTTTTGGGGCAATTACCATAAGCGTAATTCAATTTTTATAATGGTTTTGGTTATTGGTTCTACTTTAAATCTGCGGTCTGAACGTTTTCCGACAACCCATACAATCTGATTGTCTGAACATAAAAGCCAGCATTTTTCTTTATCTATTAACGAAAATTTTTCGTCTTTAAAGTATTTACTCAGTTTTTTCCGGCCATTCATTCCAGAAGGGTAAAAATAATCACCTTCTTCCCATTTACGCAAAACTAAGGGTAATTTTAACTTATCTTTATCAACAAAGATAACCCTGCTGTCTTCGTTATCTGTAACATTTGTTACGGACGCCATGACGATACTAAAATCATCGGGTTTTATTTCCTGATTTTCCGCAATTTCATAGGTGCGGTTTTCTGTTTTTTTCTGTTTTTTCAGGATTAAAAATTCACGGTCTTTCAGCAGGCGGTAACCGGCAGAAAACACCTGTTTCCCGGATTGTGCTTCCACTAAATCGTAAATATCATTCCAGGCGGTAAATCCGAATGGTTTTAGCCACTGATACAGATACGCATTATAGTCTGATAACAGTTTTAATTTTTCTATCGAAATGAGCTTTTGTTCTTCTTTTTCGGTTACGATCAGTTTGTACATCTGCGCAGCGGCATCTTTCATCAGGGTTTCTGCCTGCTGCAAATGCTGTAATGTTTCCTGAAAGCTGTTCAGGAAATTCGGGTTGAGTTCTTTCAGTACCGGAACAAGCTGATGGCGCAGGCGGTTCCGCTGGTATTTGTCGGATGCATTACTGCTGTCTTCTCTCCACGAAATCTGATGTTCCCGGGCATATTCTTCAATTTCTTTCCGGCTGAACGCCAATAAAGGTCTTATGATTTTATCGTTTTGTTTCGGAATTCCGGTTAGTCCTTCCAATCCGGTTCCGCGGGTCAGGTTGATCAAAAACGTTTCGATGGCATCATCTGCATGGTGCGCTGTGAGCAGGTAATCATAGCCTTCGTTTTCCAATAGCGTATGGAACCAGTCATAACGCAACTGGCGCGCGGCCAGCTGAATCGATAATTTATGCTGCTCTGCATATCCGGTCGTATCAAAACGCGTCGTAAAAAGCGGTATATCCAGCGCCTGGCAAGTTTCCATGACAAAAGCTTCATCCCCGTCACTTTCCGCTCCTCTCAGTCCGAAATTGCAATGGGCCACGGCAAGCTTGTAATTAAGCTTATGAAACAACCGGATCATAACGATGCTGTCTACTCCTCCACTTACCGCAAGCAGCAGTTTCTTTTCCTGCAGAAAAGGAAAATCGGTTGTAATGATTTTTTGGAGTTTTGGCAGCATTATATTTTAAAATGTCAGGTTTTGAATGATAACAATGAATACAAATTTACGAAAAGATATCGGGGTTTGTTTGGCTCCTTTACAGGACTCATTCCCTGTTTCCTTCCAGTACTTCCCGCATGGCTCTGGCTTTCAGCAGGCATTCTTCATATTCGTCTTCGGGTAAAGCCGCCGCTGTAATGGCACTGCCCACAGAAAACGAAACATATTGTTCCGCGGCATGGTATAGAATACTCCGGATGACCACATTGAAATCGAAGTCGCCTTCGGGTGTAAAATAGCCTACAGCACCGCTATACAGTCCTCTTTTGGTTTCTTCGAGTGCTTCGATTATTTCCATAGCCGATATTTTTGGTGCTCCGGTCATACTGCCCATCGGAAAGGTGGTTCTTATTATTTCTACCGGTGAAATTGCCGTACTGACTTCCGAAACAACGGTAGAGATCATCTGGTGTACTTGTTTAAAGCTGTAAATTCCGCAGAGTTCTTCAACTTTTACACTGCCTTTTTCGGCCGTATGGGATAAATCGTTCCGTACCAGATCGACGATCATGATGTTTTCTGAACGTTCTTTCGGATGCTGTGCCAGTATTATTTTAGCTTCGGTGTCCTGTAGTATATCAGTATGGCGCTTAGCCGTTCCTTTTATCGGTTGGGAAATTACTTTGGTTCCTTCTTTCCGCAGGTACCTTTCCGGTGAAGCCGACAAGAGATAATGGCTGTTATTTTTAAAAAAGACAGCAAATGGCGGCTGGGAAATGGCATTTAGCTTGCGGTACACTTCAAACGGTTCTATTGTTGCGTTTTCAGCAAAAAATTCCATACAGAAGTTGGCTTCATAAATATCCCCTCTATGGATATGGTGCAGCATTGTACTAACCTTATCTACATATTCCGCTTTGCTGATACGCTGCTGAATACGGTTGTTTTGAGGAATTACCTCCTGATATTCCGTAACGGACTGTATGTCATCCCAATCGGAATCGACTTCATCATCACACATGTTCAGATAGCGGATTTCCAGTTCGTTTCCTTTTAACAAGAACAGTTTTTTAGGCTGAAAGAAAAACAAATCAGGGAAATGTAAGCCGTCATGATTGTTCGAATGCAGTTGTTCCGTATCGTTTTTCAGATCGTAAGCCAGATAGCCAAACAGCCAGTCTTTTGCCTGCGACTGGTATTGTCTTAAATCTTCAAAAGCATTCTGATAGTCGGTTTTGATAGACGTAAACGCATCTGCAGCCAGAACAGCATCATAACTACCGTATTGCTGCGGGTAATCGTTACTGTCTAAAAATATAATTTCCCGGAATTGTCGCGCCCAAAGTAATAACTGTCTTTTAAAGGCTTCCGGATTAGGGATCTGTTTTGCAATTGCTGTTCTCAAAAGTCGGTATTAAGATTCCAAAAGTACAAAAAACCTGACTGCCGTTCAACATCGTTTTTACCTGCCAGACTTTATAGTATATCCTGAATTATCGCTGTGCTAAAATAATAAAGCCGTAAATAAATACGGCTTTGCTGATTATATTGTCATTTTTACTTTGTTGTTATGCTACATACGCATGATGCTTAGAAGAACAGGTTGGACCATCCCTCCCATCCGGACATGATTTCTTTTAAATGCTGATGGCAGTTGATCTTGGCATCACTGATGTTTTCTTCAGCAATGGTAATAATACATTTCTCCGCCTGTGTCATATAATCCGTTACCAGCATGTAAAAATCACTCACTGAAGTCGCGTCACTATTCTCAATAATTTTGTGAAGCTCGTTTTTTATTTCTATCGTTCCCATAACTGCTATACTTATTTGATTTGTAATATACGATAACTTCGGATAATAATCACTATTTCTACTGTTATCGTATATTTCCATTCCTATTTCCTACTCCCTGATCACTTTTTTGTAAAGCGTTTTGTGATTTTTACTTTTCCAATTACCAAACAATACGGCTATACTGTTTGTAATTTTATTCGTGCAATACTAAAATCGGTGTTTTGGAATGATACGATAATTTCTGAGTCAGACTTTGTCTGAACAACTCTTCAAAGAAAGAACGTTTATAGGTTACCATCGACAGGATATCAATATGCTGATTATCCAGAAAGTCAAAAATGGTTTGTTTGACATCGTCATCCGGAACGACGAAAAATTCAACCGGCTGCTTTTCAAATTCCTGTCGCCATTGTTCTATTAGTTCTTCCGTGCCTTCGAAATTTTTAGTTTTTACTGCCAGACATTTAATTTTCGCATTAAACATTTTGGCAAACTTAATCACCTCGTACAATCCTTCTTTATCCTGTTCTCTAAAACGTGTTGTAAACGCAATGTTCCTGATAATATCAAATTTTGCATCATTGGGTACGCTTAGAATATTTTTGCTGACGTTCGTAATGGCGCTTCCGGTATTGGATCCAAAAAAGGTTTCCTGCCAGCCGGTTGCTCCGGTTGTTCCCATCACCACCATGTCGATTTCTTCTTCTTTTACGACTTCTTTTATTACATGAATCAAATCGCCCTGTTTTAACAGATGCTGCATTTTGATATAGCCCAAATCATTATCCTCCGCTATTTTTCTAAGGGAAGGTATCTGATCTTTAAAATTTTCGAATTTATCGAGCTCAATGGTTTCAAATACTTCTACAATAGCGGTGGCATGTCCTTCATAGGAAATGGGCGGTAAATCATATACATGCAAAACCAGTACTTCAGCCTGAAGTTTATTCGCGAATTTTAAGGCGTAAATAAATGCATTGTTAGCTGTTTCTGAAAAATCTGTAGGGAAAAGGATCTTTTTCATGGTTAATAGTTTTGAATTTATTTTCTATAAAGTTAGTAAAAGAATTACAAAAAACACTGGGCAAAAACCAGTTTCACAATTATTTAACCCTACAAAATAATGCTGTTGCTGCCGGTTTTGATTTCAACAGTATTTCTTTTGTACCTTTGCTGTCTTATTTCGTTTTTGAGCATACTTATGATTCCACAAGATACTATTGTTGCCCTGGCAACTCCTTCGGGAGCAGGTGCCATTGCCGTTATTCGAATTTCAGGAAAAGAGGCGATCAGCATTGCAGCGTCTGTTTTTCAATCGGTTTCCGGAAAGGATATTACCCGGCAGCGTACGCATACCCTGCATTTGGGGCATATTGTTGACGGTGAAAAGGTATTGGACCAGGTATTGCTGTCTCTTTTTAAGGGTACCAATTCGTATACCGGCGAAAACACGGTGGAAGTTTCCTGTCACGGTTCTACGTATATACAGCAGCAGATTATTCAATTATTGCTCCGCAAAGGCTGCCGTATGGCAAATGCCGGTGAGTTTACACTGCGTGCCTTTTTAAACGGTAAATTGGATTTGTCGCAGGCTGAGGCTGTGGCCGATTTAATTGCTTCCGACAACGAGGCTTCCCATCAGATAGCGATGCAGCAAATGCGCGGCGGTTTTAGCAACGAGATAGCCAAATTGCGTGAGGAGCTGCTGAATTTTGCTTCCCTGATTGAACTGGAACTGGATTTTGCAGAGGAAGATGTGGAGTTTGCCGACAGAACACAGTTTCACGAGTTACTGAATCGTATCGAGTTTGTTTTAAAACGCCTGATCGATTCGTTTGCTGTGGGGAATGTGATTAAAAACGGTATTCCGGTAGCGATTGTCGGTGAACCGAATGTGGGGAAATCGACGTTACTGAATGCGCTTTTAAACGAGGAGCGTGCGATTGTATCGGACATTGCCGGAACAACGCGTGATACCATTGAAGATGAGTTGGTGATCAACGGAATCGGTTTCCGTTTTATTGATACTGCCGGTATCCGTGAAACGGTCGATTATGTAGAAAGTATCGGTATCAAAAAGACTTTTGAAAAGATGGAACAAGCCCAGGTAGTGGTGTACCTGGTAGACAGTTCGGCAATCCTTGGCGAAAATCTGAATTCCGTTCAGGTTGAAATCGAAAAAATCCGCAACCAGTTTCCGTTAAAACCATTGGTAATCATTGGTAATAAAGCCGATAAACTAACCACGGCACAAACCGCTCAGATACAATCGGAAATTCCGGATATTTTACTAATCAGTGCCAAAGAAAATATGAACGTTGAGGCATTAAAAGACAAGCTTTTATCGTTTGTAAATACCGGCGCTTTGCGCAATAATGAAACCATCGTAACGAATACCCGTCATTATGATTCCCTTTTAAAAGCCCTGGAAGAGATCCAAAAGGTACAATGGGGCTTACAGTCCAATCTGTCCAGCGACCTGATGGCAATCGATATCCGGCAGGCTTTATATTATTTTGGAGAAATCACCGGACAGGTAACGAATGATGAGTTATTGGGGAATATTTTTGCGAATTTCTGCATCGGGAAGTAATAACAAAAAAAACTTTTAGACTACTTTAAAAGGGTTGTTTGTCATTTGCACATAACATATCTGCAAATGACAGCTTTTTTTGTTCCCTTTTTTATCCTGAAAAAATCTTACACATGCCTGGAAACAGTTGATCTGATCAGAAAATAAATACCTTTTGTAAAATGGTTTCCCTTGGCATCTTCCTTTTTTATTTTAGGTATCTTCAAAAAAAATCAAAACTGTCTGATTAAACAATTGTGGCATTTTCTCCGGAGCTTCGTAATCTTCTCCTGTAAAAATAAACATTTTACTATTCGGTATTTTTTCAGCAAGCAACGTAGCCTGTTTCACCTTTACCACATCATTATCACTTATATTGACAAAACAGGTACTTTTCAGTATGAATCAGTAATCTGTTACCATACTTTATTTTAGACAAAAGATTGGTATCAAAAAGTTACTTTATCATCACTTCTTCGTAAACCCTTTTCTTGTCATTTCGCCCCAGCCTTTGGTGCCCATGACTTTTTCTTTATACCCTACCAAGGCAGAATAAACCGTTATCGGGTGAAAATATAGCGGTTCTATAAAAGCGGCCAGTAACAGCTTTACAAAATCGGCTTGCTTGGGGTATTTGTGGTACGTACGTTCTTCACAGTACAGTGCGATAACGGAAAAGAAAATAGCAAAGGAATAGACAAACAATACCAGCAGAAAGAAGAAATGCCAGTTGAGCATACCGGATATCAGGAATATTACCGTCATGATAAGTCCTATAAACTCTATTGCGGGTGCCAGGAATTCAAACAGCGTCCAGTACGGCACGCTGATTAGTCCCAAAAGTTTATAATTCGGGTTCAGGAACATTTTTTTATGAATGCTAAGGGTTTCGATCGTTCCCCGCATCCAGCGGCTGCGCTGCTTTTTGAATATTTTGAATTCTTCCGGTGCTTCGGTCCAGCACAGCGGATCGGGTATATAACTAACCGCATAAGGCAGCTTGTTTTCGAGCATATAGCGTCGCATGCGTACCACGAGTTCCATGTCCTCACCCACTGTTTTGGTGCTATAGCCACCAGCCAGTAAGGCTATTTCCTTATCAAAGGCTCCAAAAGCCCCGCTGATTAATAATAATCCGTCAAGCCTGCCCCAGGCCATTCTTCCTAAAAGAAAAGCCCTTAAATATTCCAGAACCTGTATGCGGGACAGCATGCTATCCGGAACATTTACCTCAACCAGACGTCCGTTTTTAATGATGCACTGGTTCGCTATCCTCACTACGCCGCCGGTCGCAATAATGCGCTTGCCATGCGATTCAAGAAAAGGTTTTGCCAGTTTGAGCAGCGAATCTTTATCAAGGATACAATCTACATCAATACATACCACGTATGGATATTCTGCTATATTAAGACCTGCATTCAGGGCATCGGCTTTGCCTCCGTTTTCCTTATCAACTACAATCAGTTTTTTAAATGCTGCATTCCGGGAGCGGTACAGGCCTTTTATTTTTTTTGTTTCAATTTTTGAATGCACCTCAAGTTCCGTAAGGACAAGATCGTACGTCCTGATCAGGATCTCCATCGAATTGTCCTTACTCCCGTCATTCACTATGATCACCTGGTAATTGTTGTAATTCAGGGAAAGCAATGATTTTACATTTTCCTCTATCGTGAAACCTTCATTGTATGCCGGTGCGATCAGGGAAAGTTTCGGCGCAAATTCGCTTGTAAGCAGCACGTTATAGTCTACAAAACTATTCTTTTTAAGATAGCCTCTCAGCTCTTTGGCAGAAAGGTATGCCAATATGAGATAGGACGACATAATCAATACCGCATAGGCCAGTATAAGGATTAAATACAGGTCAAAAAACAATGCTATTTCATTATTCAAAAAAGTCATCTGCTTATACTGTTAATGTCTGTAATACGTTTTGCGCTTCATATTTTATTGCGGTATTGGGCGCTCTTTCGGCCAACTGTGCTACATACGGCACTTTTTGTGACAGCTTAAGTTCTTTAATAAGCTTTAGGCCGAGAGCGATAACCGTTGTATTCTGTGATTCCAGTAAATTCTCAATCCCTTTGGTATCGCCTAAATCATGTTTTTTAAAAGCGTCTATAATATTCACCTGCGTCCAGTCATCAATCGGATAAGGATGTGCTGTGAGGTATACGATCCCTTTTGTACCACCCAGTTTGATTCCCGCGTTTATAGCGGTAATCTGCAAGGTTTTATTCCGGGCTTTGGAATATGTTATGATCGTATCGAAAGCGTCCTTAACGTTCATCTCCGCCAGTTCGGTAATCCCTTTACAGCGGACATCCCATTTGAGGCTTTTAAGCTTTTTTAAGGAATCATTGATTAATCCGGATTCTTTATAAAACTGCTCCAGCTTCTGTGCATAAAGACCATCATAATTTTTATGGAGGTTGATAACCGACTCCGTTATCACTTCCCGGAAAAAACGGCTATCCGCTTTCGCCGCATACTCTTCGTCCTGCATAACGGCAGAAAAAGGAATATCTTGGAAAGCCACGGCAAACAGTAATTTGTCAATACAGCTACTGTATACGATCCGGAGCCTTTCCCTTTTTATATTACCGCTTCGGCTTTTAATAATGAACAGGTACAGGAAAAATGATGCCGTTATAAACAAGCCGGTTGCCAGGATTAAAAAAGGCTCGCTCCATGTACCGCTTGTATAAAGTTCCCGGAAATGTATCATTTTAGAAGTATTTCGTAATAATTAGCTGAAAAGTAAACCTGTTTCTGTACTATCTGTACACCGGCAGAAAAATGAAATCGTATATAAACGTCATCAAACACGGATGTTCAACAGCTTATTGATTCTCACCAAAAGCACCGCCGGGCTGACCGGTTTGGCTATAAATTCGTTGGCTCCGATGTCGAAAGAATCCAGTTCGGTCTGTTCCACCCCTGAAGAAGTCAGTATAATTACAGGAATATCCGAATTCAGGCGCTGTCTTACATATTGCGTGATTTCCATTCCGCTGATGCCGGGCATGTTGATATCGGTAAGGATCAGGTCGTAACTATTGGTTTCAATAGCATCCAGTGCATCCTTACCGTCAGAAAACTGGTCAACAGTATATCCTTTAGACTCTAAGAAAAAAGATAATGATTTGCGTAGGATATCATTATCTTCTGCTAAAACTATTCTCATTGATTTAATATTTGTCTTGGGGCAAATTGTATTTTATCCGAGCCAGAAATGATGTAAAACCATATATATTTTTTTTTTACAACAGCTCTTTTAAATATTTAACTACTTCTACAATTCCGAAATGCAGGGTATCGATTTCCCCGGCTGTTGCTGAGGTAAACTGACCCAATCCGGCTTCCATCTCGATAGCGGACAAACAGTGACTAAGGTCTTCCAGCATGAACATGTCTAAACTGGATTTCATATTATGCGTCAGCCGCTTTACCATATCGTGGTCATTATTCTGAAAGGCTTCCTGCAGCTGTGCTACATCGGCCGGAATTTTTTCTATAAAAAGAGCTATAATTTCTTTTCTGAAGTTCTGGTCTCCGCTTGATGTTTCATCGATAAAAGACAAATCGACCTTTCGCTTACGGTTAAGTTTATTATCCGGGCTCAATGCCGCTTTTATAGCTTCTAAAAGGACTACCTGCTTGAACGGTTTGGGTACATAAGCATTCATCCCCACATCATAACAACGTTCCTGTTCTCCAATGAGGGAGTGTGCCGTCATGGCGACAATAGGAATCGATGAGTTCAGGTCTTTCCTGATATATTCGGTGGTCTGGTAACCGTCTTTAACCGGCATCTGAAGATCCATCAGTATCAGATCGTATTCGTTTTTTAATAAGAGCTCTATCCCTACTTCTCCGTTTTCGGCAATGTCTAATTCAAATCCAAAGTTATTGATAACACTCTTCGCCAGTTTTTGGTTTAAAACATTGTCTTCACAAAGCAGTATTTTAAGTCTGCCCAGGTTTTCTCCGGATAATGTTTCCGTTTTTGTTTCCGTATAAGCTGCTTTTTCATAAGTAAGCACAAAGAAAAATTCGGAACCTCTTCCTTCCTTACTCTTCACCTGGATTTCGGCGTTCTGTAATTCAATTAACTGCTTTACAATGCTAAGACCAAGTCCTGTACCGCCAAATCTTCGCGTAGTACTTTCTTCTGCCTGCGTGAAACGTTCAAAAATAGTTTTGAGCTTATTCTCCGGAATACCGATACCGGTATCTTTAACCGAGAACCGAAGTGCATAATGATTGTCTGTTTCTTCAACCATTTTTACAGAAACCGTTACTTCTCCATCTTCTGTAAACTTCAGAGCGTTACCCACAAGGTTAACCAGCACCTGGTTTAGTCTTCCCTGATCGCCAACCACCATTTCCGGCATATCGGCATCCAGGAAGAGATTGAATTCAATATCTTTCGGAACCTTTACTTTTAGTAAATTATAAACGTGTTTAAGTGTCTTTTTTAAATTGAATGGTTCTGTTTCAATGGTTAAATTACCGGATTCAATTTTAGAAAGATCCAGGATATCATTAATGATCAGCAGCAGGTTTTCTCCGGCTATCTGTACACTATCGATATAATCATGCTGGGTAGCATCCAGTTTTGTCTGGGCAAGAAGATCCGTAAAGCCAATTATCGCATTTAACGGTGTTCTGATCTCGTGACTCATATTGGCCAGGAAACTATCTTTGGCCAATACCGCTCTTTCGGCAATTTTTCTCTGAGCGTCCAGTTCAATATTTTTGGTTCTTAGTTCCAGTTGGTTTATAACGTGTTTTGCCACGATTGAAAGGGCATTCCGCTGGTTTTCGTTAAGTTCTTTAGAAACATGATCTATCGCGCAGATGGTGCCTATGTTGTAACCATCGGGCGTGGTAAGCGGAATACCGGCATAGAACCGGATTTTAAAGCCTCCGGTTACATTCGGGTCGTCTTTAAATTGGTCGTTTAAAAAGGTATCGCTTATTTCAACCATTTTGGAATCCATAATGGTATACTGGCAAAACGTAATTTCACGCGGAACTTCCGACACTCCAATTCCTATTTCGGATTTAAACCACTGTCTGCTCTCATCTATAAATGAAATATGGGCAATAGGTACACCGCAGATGTAGGATACCAGTTTTGTTGCATCATTAAAAGCATGATCGGGCAATGTGTCCAGGATATTGTAACGCTTTAATGCGGCTAAACGTTCTAATTCGTTGTGTGGAATCGGGTATTGTTGATTATTCATTTTATCAAAAGGAAAAATGCATAAGTACAAAAATAATTCGAGATAAAACCCTGCTAAAGGATTTTGTAACCTAAAAAAAATCAGAACCGGTTATTGTACCTGTACCTGCCTAAACTTATTGCCGCCTTTTTGTTCATCCAGATCAAATTATTTTTTCGGGCATTTGACTTTTCGGCTAATTATTGGCACTAATCCAGGATCACTACAGTGGTATAAAGGCAGCAAAGTTACCAGCCTAAAGAGCAGTCCAATACCTTCCCTTTTTCTGTTGCGACCAGAAAATTATTCGAACCTCCTTTTTATAAGACCAGCTGTTCAAGCTGTTTCATCAAAAAAGCGGCAAGGTGTTTTCTCCTGTGACTGCTTTCTGTTATTATACTGTCATAAACAGCTAAATCATCGACAAGAACAATATGATTGGCTACATTTTAAATAGCTATTAATAAAGCCCCTAACAATATTGTCCTAAAATCAAAACTGAAAATTATTTTAGATAGGGTTGAATCACATAAAAAATCTCAAAAGCAACTTATACTTTTGAGATTTTTTTAAAGATCATTTTATAGGTTGATGATTCATATTGATTTCATCAAATATCCAAGCTATTTTATGTGCATAACAATCGTACGCTTTTCGTTATAATCATGTTTATTAGTTTTTAATTAGCTTAAGAGTTACTGTCTGTATACCATTTTCCAGTTTTGCCAAATAATAACCCGTTGCCAAATGTTGCAGATTTATTATATTATTCTCTTTTGGAGTTAAACTCGTAGAATATATTTTTTCGCCTAAAATATTATAAATAGAAACCAAATAATAGGCTTCTTTTTCCTGGCTTAAATCAATATTAAACAGCTCCTTGCTTGGGTTTGGATAAACTTTAATATTGCTATAGCTTTGATTCATTTCAATCTCAGGTTCACCAACTTTAGCCTGGAAGCCTGCCGAACCAGATATTCTGGTAATATTTCCAGCCGGTAGTCCATTAAAAGTCAGGAATTTCCCTCCCACTATTATTTTACCATCACTCTGTAATTTTAACGCTTTAATATAATTATTGGTTATACCTGGCAAATCTGTAGTTCCTTCACCAATAGAAAACGTAGAGTCTAATGCTCCGTTTGGATTAAGACGTATCATCTTTTTCACCGGATTTCCATTAAAAGTAGTAAACTCTCCTGCAATGATTATTTTGTTAGTACCCGGTTCCAAGAGTATGTCATTTATACCTCTTTCTACACCCATAGTAATATTAAAATTAGGGTCAATTTGCCCGTTATTTAATAACCTTACGATACATTTTACATTAGTACCATTATATTTTGTAAAACCTCCCACAACTATGATCTTACCATCTGCCTGTAACGCCATTTTAGTTAAAGGACCAAAAATAGAGACATTCAGATCATTATAACTTATTGAGCCTATGGTATCTCCCGCTAAAAAATTACTATCAAGTGTACCGTTGGCATTCAATCGAATGATATTTTTTACTGTAGTACCTGCAACAGGTGATGAAAAACTACCCAATAAGAGAATTTTACCATCCGGTTGTATCAATATGGACTGAACAATAGCCCAATAATATGTATTTAATTCTGTAGGGTTAAAAGTAGGATCTAAAGTCCCGTCCGTCTTAAGCCTTACTATACCTTCTTTTTGTACTCCATTATATGAATAGAAATCCCCTCCGACTAATATTTTACCATCCGATTGTATTGCACAGGCATAACCATTATGATTTGTACGACCAGACATTCCCGCAGTACCTACACCACCCACATTAAAACCTGGATCGACACCTCCATCCGGCAATAATCTGGTAACACATGAAGTCGTACTGCTAAATACTGAATTAGTCGACACTACAATGATTTTATTATCCGATTGTATTGCTAATCCATTTCCTCCCTGATTGCCTGTATAACTAAAGCCTGGGTCTAATGTTAGATCAGTATTAAGTCTGGCTATATAAGGTTTTGAAATATTATTGTAGGTGGAAAAGTGACCTGCAATAATTATTTTATTGGTATTTTGCTGCCCAATATTCCTAACCAAATTATTAGCTCTTACATTAGCAGGCAGCGTAGACTCATTTGCCCTACTTACAACAATGGTAACTGTAGCAGTGTCTGTAACATTGCAATTCCCAAAAACACTTAATGAATAAGTTAAAACATAAGTTCCAGCCGGAGTATTTACAGGAACAGTAATTGCTCCCATACTATCAATACTTGCACCTGCAATAGAAACCGGTGCAACTAATGCCATAGAAACATTGGATAACGATTCTGGACTAGAAAGCACGCCATTATACTTATCATTTGCATATACGCTAATAGTAGTACCACCGGTATTGCTGTATATGGGTGCACTGGTAAAATCATCGTTTATAGCATCTATTGCAATCGTATTAGCCGCTGTGGTTGTTACATTAATCGTTCCATATAAAGTTGTTGCACAACCATTTGAATTAGTGAATGTATAGCCAATGGTTATAATGCCAATACCAGCTACTGAGGCATTAAAAGAATAAACGCCATTGGTTACCGTTACGCCCGGACCTGAAAAAACGCCATTCTCAGGTACATCAGATAAATAAGCTCTTAAATCACTGAGCTTTTGAGTAGTACAAATAGCTGTAGGTAGTTCCAGTTTCTTCCCGTTAGTAGGAATTAAAACAACATTATCTATATAATAACTTCTACGAAAAGTTTGTGGTGAGTTTAATTCTTCATTCGCATAATTATAATATTCACATCCTGGAATATTCGAAGCAGGAGTATTTGTCACTATTGTTTCGTTATTCAATGCTCCTAAATACAAAAATTGCTCACCACCCGTAGTCGTGGTAAAATTAAATGTTATGGTATCCCAGCCATTAGTATTTCTTATTATTCCCGGTGATGTAAATAGATTAGCTGTATTTGTAATACTAATCTCTGTCGTAGGATTTAGAGGGACTACTTCAATATTCGAAAAATAAGCCTGTAAGCTACTTGCAAAAGCACTAGATCCTTCAGCTAGCGATGCGTCAAAACTCAATTGATAAGTAGTGTTGGGCTGCAAAGGTGTTTTTAACGTTGTATACAAATGTGCTCTACCCAGATTATGCTTGGAAACGATGATATTTGCATATCCATTACCAATATTATTGTTAGACGTCTGATAGCCACGCATATTACAAGGAACACCTGGTGTATGAGAAGTTGAATTAGGAGCAGCAAGCGCATTAAAGTAGGAAGGAGCCATTACAGGAGAACTTGGATAATTCCATCCGCAGGCTTTTGTTATTTGATAAGCACTTGTTGGCAAACTGGAATACTGCTCAAAATCACCATTCATTACCAAATTACAGGCTGTAGGTACAGGACTGCAGCTATCCGGGTTAGGTAGTGGTAAAATATATACATACATATAAGTAATATTCCCTCGTTGTGTACCATTAACCGGTACATAGCGCAACAGGTGTAAACCGGGAACTGTTGTTGTAAAATTAATTGTTGTTCCTGCTGTCCCTGCTGTTGCCGAAAGTGTTGATGCTGCTGTGATATCCTGCAGACATTCAAAACCAGTAGCATTTACATCGTTGGACAAAATTCCTGATAGGATTACGTTGGTACTGGTGGCACCAGCTGTACTAATCGAGCCTATAAATGTATAGGTACCATCTGCATTTATCCCATCATTAAGACCAGCAACTGTAATACCACTACAAGCCGTGCCTCCATAATTAATAAAACCACTACTTGTAGTACTTGAACCAAAAGTAGTTTTTACATTATAACCTATATCACATAAGGTTTTACGTTCTTCGTTTTTTAAATATCTTTTGGTAATTCCTTTGTTGATATTGTTACTCAATACAAAATAGGCATCATTACCATAAGGACTTGTACAGGTTGGATATAACTGATCTTCAAAATGACTTAAACTGCTACCCGGTTCAAAACAGGTTGGAGTATAAACCGGTACAGTAGAAGTTCCTACATATTTTACGGCATTAATACAGACCGTACTGTTAAGTGAACCACTGCTTAAATTGTCTGGTGAAGTACACCCCGGCCGTAAAATTGAAAGCGGTACGATTGGGTTAAAACTAACGTCATACATTGTACAACTCCCCATAGTCAGCAACGGTTGATTTGTATTGGATCTTAAAAAAGTATCATATCTGGTATAATATCCCATTCCGGTTATTGAAGCTCCATTTTGATCTATAAAGCTATTAAAGCCCAGGGCATGCGTTATCTCATGCAACATAACGGTATATAAATCATATAAATTACCTGGTGCATTTATTGTCAGATCTGTATGCCACAATATATTTGAATCGGTGAAGTTAAAAGCAACCTCACCGTGGTAAAAATTACCTAAATTTCCCATATTAGTATAAGAATCATTTCCCAGATGTATTGTCTTCCACATTTCCCCATCCAAAATACCTCCTGCAAAAATACCTGGATTATAAGGTGCAATGTAATATGAAGATGCCATACCTAAAACTCCTGCCGGAGCAGAAGTATTGTTGAAATTCTTAACCAAAATATTTACTTTCTTACCGGTAGCAGTAAGTGGAGAAATAATAAAATTAGACAAGTCTTCAAAAACTTTACAGATTACAAGCCTGCGGGCATTATGAACCGGGTTTGAAGTATTTTCCATTCCTGATCCTGTTTCGAAAAACAAATTAAAATAAGACGTTGATGAACATGTCAGCTGTGGTGATCTATTTAACGATCCATCCGGAGTATTGATTGTTATGTCATTAAGAGTATACTGCTTTCCATATCGATCATATATTTTCCCCAACGAAGGTTTTTGCTGGGAATACCCCTTTAAAAAGGTTATCAATACCAGAAATAGTAATGAAAAATTTTTACCTATGTGTTTATTTTTTGTCATAAAAAATATTTAGAATGCTAAAATAACGAAAACACATCCACATTTTAACATTCCAAAAAGAAAAAGTCGCAATTTGCAAACATTGCTTTTTTAATGACCTTTTTACACACATAGCTTTTTTTAAGAAGCTTATCTTGTTTTAATCCCGAATAACCACAGAGGTATAAAAGCTGTAAAGCTCTCAGCCTAAAGAGCGGTACTGAGCCTTCCCTTCTTCTGTTGCGACCAGAAAATTATTTGAAACTCCTTTTGATAAGAAGCCCGATTACTGTTCTCTTTAGATTTTAAAATTACTCTTCCTTTGATATCTATAATCTCTATAGAAAAAATGTTTGATTGGGATTCAATATTAAGAATATTGTTTACCGGATTGGGATATATCGTTAAATCATTTTGAAAAGCAACTTCCTTGTTTGATAGCACACCGCAGCTTAACGATATTGGAACATTCGAATTGCTATTGGTACCGTTGCCTAATTGTCCGCTTTGATTCCAGCCCCAGGTCCAAAGAGTTCCGTCTGTTTTTATTGCAGCCGTGTGACCATGTCCTTCACTTATACTTTGCCAGCATTGAGCATAAGTTAAATTGCTAATGAATATTACTAAAAGTAAAAAACAAACCTTTTGATTTTTTATGTTATTTTTCAAAAAAAGCGTACTATTTTTCTTATATTGATTCATTTTAATTAAAATTAATGCAATACAATCACACAATATGTCCCAGCCATAGTGTTAAAGTAATCAAATTATACTAATAATAAACCTATATTATCCAAACATTGCCTTAGCTTTTCATTTCAATTTATCTTATTCATTGTCTTCTTAGGCTTACATGGAATCTTTTATTAAATTTACTACAGCCTTAATTGTTATTAAACAGCAAATCATGCCAATACGATTTTTAATAGTATTCCTTTCTTTGTGTTTTTTGTCCTGCAAAAAAGAGGATCGTACGGAAACCGATAAAAAGGAAACCATACCCGTGGCTGCTTTTGATAAAATCAAATGGAAAACAAAAGAAAATCGGGATTATCCCTATAGGGACAAAATGCTTGACTATTTAATGACAAGCGATACCCTGAAAAAATTAAAAAAAGAGGAAGTGCTGAACCTGCTCGGACAACCGGACCGGATTGACAGTGCCTATCTGTTCTACAGGATAAATCAACAAAGGCTGTATTTTTTTCCTTTGCATACCAAAACATTAGTCATTAAACTAAAAGAAAACGACAGCGTAAAACCCGTTATGATCCATGAATAAATGGGGCAAAAACCGGCTGTTGCTTATTTTGACAGGGATCAATACATCCAACCAAAAACAATTTAAACAACTGTTATGAAAGAAGCGATTAAGGTAGAAAACGCAGGAATGGTAATCCTGACAAATTATATCCCTGTTTTATTGGAACGTCTTCGTCTGGTAAGCGGCAAACAATTTACCAGTTCAGAAAACCAGCAAAATGCAGCCCTTTATTTACAATATCTGATCACAGGATTACAGAAAACAGATGAGGTTTATTTGTCCTTGAATAAAGTTCTTTGCGGATTGCCTGTAAATCAAGACTTAGCTGATCAAATGGAGATCTCCAATGAAGACCAATTGCTAATGACCGGTTTAATGGAAGCTGCCATTTCACACTGGACAGCCATTGGCCGCTGTTCTGTTGATGCTTTCAGAGGTAATTGGCTTATCCGGGATGGAATACTAACAGAACATGAAGACAAATGGGAACTCACCGTTGAAAAAAGAGTTTACGATCTATTACTTAATAAATCTCCTTTTTCTTTTTCAATTATAAAACATCCCTGGATGAATAAACCCTTATATGTCAACTGGCCTTATTAACAGCTTTTTCACAAGGAATAGTGCATTATTTTTAGCCGATTCTGCAACATAAAAACACCATTTCAAAAAGGCAATTAACTTAAAAGCCGGTTTATGCTTTAATTTGCTGCTTCTTAACGGCATCAATGCTATATGGTCCAGCTCCGAAATAGGAAATCATCAGCGCACCACCAACAATAGACATGTTTTTCATAAAGGTCATCAAAACCAGCTGATGCTGCATGCTATCTTCAACAGCCCAGAAATTGTGCATGATAAAAGTTACCGGCAGCAATACCAGAATGATGAGCCAGGCACCCCATTTTGCCATAAAACCAAATAAAATACTCAGTCCGCCCAGCAATTCGAATATTCCAACCAGCGGAATAAGGATATAGGATAACGGTATTCCCTTGACTGCTGCTTCATAGACATAACTGTCCGAAAATTTAGCAATGGAAGAATACATAAAGATCATGCTGAAAAGAAACCGGCCGATTAAAGGAATACACTTCATGATTCAGGAATATATATTGTTAGGAAATATGCTTTTTAACACAAATAAAAAACACTGTTTGAAATTTCCTTCAATATACTAAAAATAAATCAAACAACTCATAATCAACACAATATTAATAAAACCCAATTTTCAAATAAAGATAATTTATGGTTTCATTAATACAATCACAAGCTTGCATATCCCAGACTATTCCCAATAACACCTTGCCCTTTGCTTTTTGCCTCCTGACCTTTGCCTCCTGACCTTTGCCTCCTGACCTTTGCCTCCTGACCTTTGCCTCTTGCCCTTTGCTTTTTACCTCTCACTTCTTCTCCACTAAACCACGCGTCAGCCAGCCTCTTCTGTTTGCTGTAGCAATGGCATACGGAGTGATCCAGAACAAGCCAAAAGTATAGAGAATACTATAGGAATAAGCCCAGAATGATTCGGATATACTATACCGCTTCGCATAAAAGAAAACGGAAAAACTGGACATAATCAGGATACCGGAAAGTGTGGCACTCAGAAACAACACCGGATGCGTGAATATAAAAAGTAACATCGCTATAATAAACGGATAGGCCATAACGATCTTTAACGACTGGTTTAAGAATAAAAGCCGGGTTCCCACTGTAGAACCGTTTCTAAACTTTTTAAACACAAACCTGGACATCATGATATTTTCACGCACATTGCTTCGGTCCCATCGGATAAACATCTTGTACAAACCGCTGTATTGCTCCGGTACATTCGTTAAAACATACGAATTTCTCTGAAACAGAACATGATACCCCTGCTTCAGGATCATATTGGTCATCGCACGGTCTTCGCCAATATCGGAAGGCTGCCCCATAAACGTCTGGCTGATCCATTCCGGAAGACACGCAAACACCACATCACTGCGGTAAGCCGATAAAGCTCCCGGAGTACACATTACCGATCCCAGCGCACTTTCGGCAGAACGCATAAACTCAAAACTCAATACAAAACTAACATTCAGCATTTTCGGAATAATCCCGCTGTTGTTATTTAAAACCTGGACATTTCCGGCAACGGCACCACACTTCTCGTTAGTAACAAACGGGCTGACTAAATTTCGTAAAGTATCTGCCTTTACAATCGAATCACTGTCGACCGTCACAAAAATCTCCCCGGTACCAAGCTTGAACCCGCGGTAAAGCGCATGACGCTTTCCTTTATTTTCCGGTTGCTTATAGATCGACACCCGATCCCCTAACCTTTCTTTTGCCTGCTGCATCCAGTACCAGGTATCATCCTTACTTCCATCATCTATCGCCAGCAACTGTAACTTCTCCTGCGGATAATCGCTGTTTGCCAGGCTCATTAAAGTATCCCACACCTGCTTGCCTTCGTTATAAGCCGGAACGATCACCGTACAGGTAGGCAGTAACGCGTCTGTAACAGATTCAACGGGCTTGTATTTAAAATATAAAAACAAATTATACAGGAAAAACCCCAATCGGAACAACAGCAGTGAAGTGCTTAGTACAATAAAGCAAAACCACCCTGTAGTATTCAGGCGCTCCAGATTGACTTTATCAAACTCCGGCTGCAATTCATACACCAGGAAAGTCGAGCCAAGCAACAGTACAAAAGTACTCACGAGTACTGCAATACCCAAAGGCTTTAATGATCCCTTTGCCGCCTTTTTTGATGCTTTTTTATTGCTGTAAAAAACAGGATTACCCATACCGGGTACCGCTGTAGCCCTATCGTTTTTGGCAAAATATAATTGTTCGGAAGTAATTGATTCGCTTTTCATATTTGTTGTACTATTCGTTACTATCGCGATTCCACACATTTGATGAGGAATCTGCACAGTCACAACAAAACAAGCGGTATGCCATTTACATTTTCAAATGATAATGAAGGCTTTAGCGCTGAAAACCCTAAAATAAAAGTGTGGAAATTCCCCAATTCAATACCCAATTCCCCAACCACATCCGGATTCTTCAACCGGTTACCACAGTTTCCGGAAAACAGGAAAAACAATCCCTGCCGGCCAGATACAAATCAGCATTGGAAAAGACAATTTTATCAGGCTGTCAACCAAAAAACCCGTACAAACCGCTTAAAAAAACAATAAAAATACCATAAAGGGAAAAATGTACAATTTTAATAGCCTTTTATACCTTTCCGGAGGCGCTTTACGATCCTACCTTTGTCCTATCAAATTAATCCTTTAAAAAATAAACAACATGAAACGTAAAGCAAAAGCCGTATGGAACGGTAACATCAAAGAAGGTAACGGACACCTAACCACAAACAGTCTTGTTTTAAACAAAACCCAATATTCCTTTAACAGCCGTTTTGCTGAAGGAATAGGTACAAACCCCGAAGAACTGTTAGCAGCGGCACATGCCGGGTGCTTTACCATGAAATTAAGCCTGGATCTCACTACTGCCGGCTATACTGCCGAAGAGTTGACCACAGAATCAACCGTTACACTTAACGACGGAAAAATTACACAGTCACTACTCATTCTTACTGCAAAAGTACCCGGAATATCCGATGAAGAATTTCAGCAATTAGCCAGACAGGCGGAAGCTACCTGCCCTGTTAGCCAGGCTTTTAATTTTGAAATCATACTGCAGGCAAACCTTGTTTAATCGTTTTTTATACTTAACTTTTAAGTTCATTTTATTATGAAACCTATATTTTCTTTCAAACGGGTAGTATCCCTCATTTTAATAGCAACCTTAAATTCAACAGTTATGGCACAAGAAAGAGCTTACAAAGGAGAAAGTGATCCACAGATTTTTAAGGACGTACGATCATTTTTAAAAGCGCTTAATTCCGGCGATGGCAAACCACTGGAAACCTTATCCCCGGCCGATGCAAGACAGGTATTGGTGGGCGCGCAGCAATCGGTTACCGTAGATTATTCCGGAATTGAAGAAACGGAACGCAGTATTTCCCAAAACGGTTACACCGTAAAAATCCATATCACAAAGCCCAAAGGCGTACAGAACAATGCTCCGGTATTTATTTTTATCCACGGCGGCGGCTGGGTACTGGGCGACTATCCTACCCACAGAAGACTGGTGCGTGACCTTGTCGTTGCAAGTGGTGCGGTGGCCGTATTCCCGGACTATACCCCATCGCCCGAAGCAAAATACCCAACGGCTATTAATGAAATATATGCCGCTGCCGAATGGGTGTCAAAAAACGGCAAAGAAATCGGTGTGAACGGTAAAAACCTCGCAGTAGTCGGTAATAGTGTTGGCGGAAATATGGCGGCAGTAATTGCCCTGATGGCAAAAGACAAAAAAGGACCGGAAATCAAATTACAGGTGCTGTTATGGCCGGTAACCGATGCCGATTTTGAAACGGATTCCTATAACTCATTTGCAAACGGACGATTCCTGACTAAAAACATGATGAAATGGTTTTGGGACAATTACCTGCCGGATCCTGCAAAAAGAAAAGAAATATATGCCTCACCATTGCAAGCCGGTTTGGCTCAGCTGAAAGGCCTGCCACCGGCACTTGTTCAAACGGCAGAAAATGATGTACTCAGAGATGAAGGAGAAGCCTATGCCCGAAAACTTGACGAAGCCGGCGTACCGGTAACCCTTACCCGGTATAGCGGTTTAATACACGATTACGGACTTTTAAACCCTATTGCCACTATTCCTGCTGTACAAACAGCAATACAACAGGCAGCTGTGGTTATCAAGACAACCCTGAATAAATAAACCGCAATTAATGCTACAATAGCCCTGGAGCCGATTATAGTAATCGGCTCCAGGGCCATTTATTCGTTTTAGCACCAGCCTTCTTCCTAAACCATCCGGCTGCTACAGACTCTTGTTCCTTTTTAAAATCACGTATTACTACCTGACCCCGGACTTTGGCGATTTTCTATATTGCAGTAACAAACTTACAACTCAACTACCATGCAAAACGAATCATCAAAAAAAGCAGCTATTGATTGCGAAACCAATCCTGCTTTATCCCTTAAAAAAATGTTTGTCGATACGACTATGGGGAACCGTATCATTGCCGGACAGTGCCCGGTGCGCAGAGGGGTATTCTTAAAACCCCATGGTGTTGCCAAAGCCGATTTTATCATGATGCCGGGATTACCTCCGGAATACAGAGTCGGGATCTTTGCACACGATCATTTTGAAGCCTGGGTACGTTTTTCAAGCGATACCGTTCCGCATGCACCCGATATGAAAACAACGGTTGGCATCGGGATCAAACTGTTTGGAGTACCGGGCAAAAAATTGCTGGAATCCAGTGAACACGCCACTACTGCCGATTTTATCCTGCAGAATATGAATGTGTTTTTTGTAGATAATGCTACCGAAATGTGCAAATTCACAAAAGCCGGCGTTGTAGACCACGATTATAACCTGTACCTGAAAGACCATCCGGAAACCGAACGCATTTTAAACGAAATGCAAAAAGTCGTTCCGAGCTGCCTTACAACACCTTATTGGAGCGGACTACCCTATTCTTTTGGCGAAGACCGCTTTGTAAAATACAAACTGGAGCCAATCAGTCCGCCGTTTAGTGCGCCGCCGTCTCAAAACTCAACAGACTATCTGCAAGCCGATTTACAGGCCCGTTTGAACATGGGAGAAGCCCAATTTAAATTTATGGTTCAGTTCCGTACCGATCCGGATAAAATGCCGTTGGACAAAGCCATGGTTCCCTGGGACGAAACAGAGTCTGTTCCGTTTCATATCGCTACGCTCGTTATCCGCAAACAGGACATAACCACTCAGGGACAGGCCGAATATGGCGAGAACCTTTCTTTTAATCCCTGGCGGACCCTGGAAGTACACAAACCGCAGGGCAGCATTAGCGATGCCCGTAAAATTGTGTATGAGGCCGGAGCCGATTTAAGACGTTTTAAAAACGGTGTTCCTGCCGTAGAACCCAATCTGCCAAGACAATTAAACAACCAATAAGACAGCGTTATGGATACTAAAAAGATACAAAAAGTAGCTATTTATCCGGCCATCGGAATAGCGCGAATAGGAAATTCAAAAGAATATTACCTGGCTTCCGATTTACCGGGAGTTACTCCGGTTTCGGAAGGCGGTTTTAAAGACGGTGACAATCTGTTTAAAAAGCAGGTGCCTTTGTTCCGTATTTATGCATTGGACGAAAACGACAAACCGTTATATGAAATTAACATGGACACCGCTGCCGATGTCAATATCGAATGGCGGGTGCATGTAGCCAACAGAAAAGCGGCCTGGTACCAGTTTAACAATGCCCTGGATCTGGGCGAATACAGTATTCCGAGTACCAAGCGTAACGGAGCCGTTATGGGTGCCGACAGGAATCAGCTTGTAATTGACCCGGGAACGCGAACCATCAGCGGAAGAAAAATATCCGGTGACACCTACCAGTTCAATACCGGAAAGTTCTATGACAAGGAAGTTTCTTTGGGTGAGATCAAAACAGACGAAAAAGGCCGGTTACTCTTCTTTGGTGGTGATGGAAAAAGTGCCTCCCATCTTGGGAACCGCGCGATAACCTTTGCCAATAACGACGACTGGCACGATGATACTTCAGACGGTACCGTACGCGCCAAAGTGACCATTGGCGGACAAACATTTGAAGCCAAACCTGCTGTGGTAGCCTGTACGCCGCCAAATTTCGGACAGGGATTGTTCCCGGTCGTAAGCATGCTGGATGTGGTTGAGGACCTGTACCTGCGTGAAGGCTGGATGGCTCCAAAGGAAACGGTTAATTTCTATGAAGACATTCACCCGATACTGTCCCGGATGAGTACGACACAATGGGTAAACGAAGGTTTCTTTGTTTTATTCGGTACCAATTCCCCGAGTGATTTTAACAATCCTGATTTTATCCGCCAGCTGGAAAGTCCGGACGAACAATATGAATCCGAGAGAAAACGGGTATTCGAATGGTTCCGGGACCATCAGTCTACGGAATATGAGCCGACCAAACTGCCACCGCATTACGGTGATTTATTTGGTGATTATGACGATCTGCCGGCGGTTGACCTATCGGTAACTGCAACACAATATGAACGGTTACGACTATGGGCTGAAGGTAATTTTATTACCGGAAAACCGAAAGAGATCATTCCATTTGAGGAATTACCGGTAGCCGGACAGGTGGATGCTTTATTAAAAGCACCGCTGGAAGAATGTTTGGGCGGACCTTTCCACCCGGGCATCGAGATTACCTGGCCTTTCCGACACCTGATGATGTGGGAAGAACCTTTCCGCTTAAAAGTTTTAGCCGAAAATGAAAAGGTAAGAGACGATTACGGCGGCATGATCACTTCCGAAATAGCCTTATCGGAAAACGGACCGCTGGACGGAACCGGACCGGGATCGCTTACCCGATGGTTAGGCGTGCCGTGGCAAACGGATGAAGCCAGCTGTATGTCGGGTTATGATGTAACCCTTTACCTGCCGTTGCCTTCTTTCTGGTCGGTAAGAGTTCCGAATACGATATTATCAATGGACAGCTACGAGCGGTTGAAATCGAAAACGACAAACGACGGTCAGAAATTAAAGCATTTCTCATACCGCGTGGACTGGATGCGTGATTTCACTTCAAATTACGTTCCGCGTATTAACAATATGATCGCCAAATGGCATCAGTTGGGAATCATTACCAAACAGGAACTGGAAACGCAATCGCAGTTTTTACCCGATGCTTTATGGGTAGAAACCGACCGCGAAGGCCCAAAAGGTACAGATCCTACTTTTGAACAGGTAAAACATGCCGAAAGAGAAAGTATCGTGAGTGGCCGATTATTAAGAGAAGTACCACGTGAAAGTCATCCATTAAAACGTCACGAATTATAGCAACGTCCGTTTCCATACCGGTAGTTATCGTTGGCGGTGGTCCTGCGGGATTAGCGACCGCATTAACGCTGCACAGTCATAACATTCCGTGTATCGTAATTGACAATCATACCGAAAATGCCGTTAAATTAGGAGAATCATTGGCTCCCAGTGCCAATGCCGTTTTTCGGAAATTAGGTCTGGAAGGAGTGTTGACTTCCGGACAACACAGCTTGTATGTGGGTAATAATGTTGTGTGGGGCGATTCGTCGCTCCGCCAACGTTATTTTTTACACGAGCCTTATGGCGATGGCTGGCATTTAAACCGCAGCTTATTTGAAAAACAACTCCGGGAAACGGTTATCAGCCGCGGAATTCCATTGCTGCAAAATTACCGCTTATCGGAAATCACGGCATGGGATGATAAAATGATCGTAAGTTGTTCGCATAGCGATGCTGCCCCCTATACAATTACGGCCGATTTTATAGCCGATTGCAGCGGAAGAGCTTCCATAGTGGCTAAAAAAATGGGCGTAAAAAAACAGACTGTCGACAATCTGGCTTCCTATTATTTTATTGCAGAACCGGCGGCAAATCCGTTAAAAGGCATGACCTTTATCGAAGCGGCAGCAGATGGCTGGTGGTATGCCGCACCGATAGCAAACAACCGGATTATCGTCAATTTCATGTCGGACAGCGATTTACATCCTGCCAAAACAGCTTCTCTTACGGACTGGTTACTCCGGAAAGTAGCCGCTACCGAACATCTTAAAACATATATTTCCACAACGGCAATACCAACGGCAGGTATTAAAACCGCCACCACTTCACTGCTGGAAAAACCGGGCGGCAAACAATGGATAGCCGTGGGCGATGCTTTGTGCACCTATGATCCGCTCACTTCTTTCGGGATTACCAATGCCCTGGTTAGCGGCCACCATGCAGCAAATGCAATCGCCTCATTTTTACAGGGTAATGCCGGTGCTTTATCGGACTATATCACTTCTCAAATGGCATTATTCAATAAATCGGTTGCCTTGTTACAAAACCAGTATCAGTCGGAACAGCGCTGGCCGGAACATCCGTTTTGGGAAAGACGACAGGTTTAAGGGGTGATTTATGATATTTGAGGGTTGAGGTTTGATTTGAGAAGGATGAAGTTTGAAGTATGATTGGGGATATTTGATTTACGAGGTTTGATTTTGATAGTGTAAGTAATTACGGAAGTGCTACTACCTGTTTTTACAAAAGGGGTGAAACTACTCATATCCAACACAATAGATCCGATTACTTTAGCTGTGTGATAAAATTATTTTACCACAGAAAGGTAGCATCCGAAAAACCTTAAACGAGTAGGAAAACCCCAAATACTATTTACTATGTCACAACAATCATTTACCTGGTCTTTAGAGGCTTATGAGTCTCGTGGAAATTTATGGTTACGATGGAGCAGCAATGCACCATTCAGAGCACAACAAGGTCAGATTCACGTTTACAACGCTGGCTTCCCTTCCGATCCTACAAAAGAAACAAAAGCATGGTCATGGGATAATGAAAACAACAGAAACTGGGATACCGGACAAAAATGGGGCACCGGATGGAATTGTGCCTACATTGCTGAAAAAAGCCCGAATGGTCCTTATACTTATTTTATTCAGCTGACAACAACCAGCGCAATGGGACCTAATGTTTTAAAAGCAGAAGAAACTGTAGCTTAAAAGCAAATACACTATTAATGAGCTTATGCAGGGAAGTTTCGCTGCATAAGCTTTTTTATATTGTTTAGAACGGTTGTCTTACCCAACGACCGGAAACACATACATAAATACAAGTTGGCATCCCCCATGACAAATCCGTATTTTGTGCCGGACAGCCATTGTTTACCGCACTAACGTTATCATAAGCACAAACTTCTTCAAAACCGCCATCTCCTCTGCCGCCTCCGGTAATGTGTACCTGCTGTTGCTTTTCTACTTTTTGAACACCTTCAAGATTTAAAATTTTTTTTAACATAATTGATAGATTTAAGTTGTTTGGTTTACTCAATCATTAAAGTCGGTTGAGTTTTCCGACCGCATTATAATACTATTACGCGATTAATGTCTATTTATTGTGAGCCCCTTAAAGAAAAATAGTACATTTTAAAGTTACAACTCTTTGTAAATATGAAAAAAGTCACATTAAAGATGTTTATACAAATGATTTAGTGTTCGAATTGAGAATAAAAAGCAATAAACAAAAGGCAAAGGGTAATTGACAAGAAGCAATTGACAAGAAGCAATTGACAAGAAGCAATTGACAAGAAGCAATTGACAAGAAGCAAAGGGCAAAGAGAAAAAAGGCAAAGAGAAAAAAGGAAAACGTCATTATGAAAGGACAATTCCTAATTCGTAATTCTTAACTCGTAATTCTCAACTTAATCTGCTTTTTAAAAAAAATCTTATATTTGTTTTTTAACAATTAAAATAATAGTTACAGATTATGGAACCGGAAAACATTCTTGTTGCCCATGCAACGGACCTTGAAAAGGCGACTTTTTACAAAAAAACCTATTTACACGTAGCTTTAGCCATATTGGCTTTTATTGTTGTAGAAACCATTTTACTGCAAACTGTTCCGGCGGAATGGATATATGCCATGATGGGCGGAAAATTCATTTGGTTGTTTATTATTGGTCTTTTCTGGCTGGGAACGACTTTATCTGAAAAGATGAGCTTTAATCCTTCCCGTCAGCAGCAATATTTAGGATTAGGACTGTATGTGATCCTGGAAGCTATTATTTTCCTTCCGATGATCGCGATTGCCGTAGCCTATTCCGGTCCTGATATGATTACCCAGGCAGCAGTTATCACATTATTCATGTTCTCCGGACTAACAGCTGTTGTATTTTTTACCAAAACCGATTTTTCCTTTTTAAGAACAGCCCTGATTGTAGGTGGTTTTGTTTCTTTAGGCTTAATCGTTGCAGGCGCTATTTTCGGATTTAATCTGGGATTATGGTTCTCTGTAGGTATGGTAATCTTAGCATCAGGAAGTATTTTATACCAGACACACCAAATCAAAAACCAATACGGTACCGAGCAATATGTGGGTGCTTCTTTACAGTTGTTCTCCTCTGTTATGCTTTTGTTCTGGTATGTGCTACGAATTTTAATGAGCAGAAGAAGCTAATATATGCTCTCTTTATAATAAAAAGTCCTGATCTTCATCAGGACTTTTTTTATGTTAAAAACGGAGCTGTCAGGCGGTATTTATAGGAAAACAGTACCAAGCCCACTTTGGATTTGATGCTGTATCGCTCAAAAAGTGCCGCACGATAAGCTTCTATTGATTTTACAGACAGCTGCATAATATCGGCCATCTGTTCGTAGGTATATTCCTGTTCATCGCAAACGAGTTCTAAAAAGGTGCGTTCCCTTTCCGACAACACGATGTTTTGCTTTTCTTTTTCTGTGGGCGATTCATAATTCCGGATACGTTTCAATATTTCGGATACGTTGTTATACCCGATTTTGACAATGTTGTCTATCGCAAATTTTAAATCGTGGGCGGTACAGTTTTTATGTAAAAAGCCCCTTGCTCCGTGATGATAGGCATCGTTGATGAGCTGTTCGTCAAAATGCTGGGTAAGCAGCAATACTTTATATTCATCGTCCAGTTCTTCAAGTTCCTGCAATACTTCTATCCCGTTTTTGCTCGGCATGGAATAGTCCAGTATATACAAATCCGGTTTCGCATCCAGTGGCAGGGCTGCTAAAAAATCTTCACCGTTATCAAACTCTGCCACAACCTTATAATTGCTGAGTTTCTGTAACAGTTCTTTCAGTCCCTGCCGGACAATGGCATGATCGTCTATAATACAAATGGTCGTGTACTGCATAGTTCAATGATTATTTTTCCGTGATGATAATAGTGGTTCCCGTTCCTATACCGGACCGGATCTCAAAACCGTAACCGATCATGTCTGCCCGATGTTCCATATTTTGCAAACCTAAGGTGGTTTTACTGTCCTTCGTTTTTGCGATATCAAATCCTTTTCCGTTATCGGCTATTTCCAGTGTAAATAACGGACTGGTTTTGACTGCAATCGTTATCTGTGTGGCTTTTGCATGTTTTAGCGTGTTGTTTATCGTTTCCTGAAAAATCCTGTAGATCACGATTTTTTCATTGACGGTAAATACTTTTGTTTTTTGTTCCGATACGCTGAGGTTGATGTCAATTTTAGGATTTTTGTTTAAGCGCTCTGCTTCTATCGCAATCGCTTTTAGCAGATCCTGCTGTAAAAGCAGCTGATTGTTCAGCGAATGGCTTATACTCCGTATGGATTGGGACAGACTCCCAACCGATTGGGACAAGGGCGCTAATGTTTCCTGTAATCCGGGAGCATCCAGTTTAAGGTTTTCAAGCTGAAAGTTGATGTACGTAAGCTGTTGTCCGGTATCGTCATGCAAATCTGCTGAAATATTGTTTAACACCTGTTCCTGGGTTTCAATTATGGCTGCATTGAGCGTTTTCTGGTAGTCGATATCTTTCTGATAAATGAGCCGGGTATAGTTCTTTATTTTATTGATATACAGCTTGATTATCAGGATGCAGAACAACAGCAGCAAACTGATAAAAAGGAGTCCTATGATGATGCCAAAAGCGATATCATTCAGCATATTGTTCTTTCTTGTTACGATAAATATAAATATTTACCAATGAATAATAAGTGATGTTTACGAAATAACTAATCAGGGAATAGAGCTTTATATCACCGAAAATTATCGTTGTATTCAGCATTTTGTTCTTAAATCCGAAAATAAAACTGAACCCCAGAAAAAACAAGATCGGGCTGGCCAACAGCAAGTAGTTATTGGACGTAAAAAACGGGAAATTCTCTTTCCGCAAATGGTAATAGCTCCAGTATAAAAAGAGCAGTACATACAGTAGGGCACCACAGATAAATGTCCGGGCATTGAAGGTCTGCACACCTTCAATAAAAAACAGGTTTACAAAAGCAAAAACCAGGAAAAAGAAAAGCGGTACATATCCTTTTGCAGTATTGCTGCAGATCACCGTTATCAGATACAGCCATAAGGCATGGTGGATAATGATACTCAGCGTTGTTAAAAAAGAAAAACTGATACCTCCATACAGCAATATGGAGGTCAGCACTTCTGTACAAAAGCTCACCGTGATGATCAGAAACAACAGTGTATTATGCTTTTTCAATTTAAGGTTAAAACAGGCATAAATAAATGTTGCCAGTACAAGCAGCTTAATACTGTTTATGGTTGCCAGTATATTACTCATTTTCTTTTAAACCTATAAAAGTCGGATCAAGGGAGATATCGTAATATCCGGTAAAGCCACTGCCTTTTATTCTGAAAAGAATATTCACATCGGCACCCGGATCCATTTTTCCTTTGGTAAACTCAATAGTATGTTTCGATGCCATAACATCGTGATTTTGCATGATGCTTCTAAAAAGCGGTACCGAAAAACAGGTTGTCTTATCACTGAAGGTGCTCACCAGGACCGGTTCAATATCATCGGCATTACTCATCCCGCTGTTATTATATTTGAATGACAGATACTTTTCATTACAGCTAACGCTGTCCAGCTTTTTTTTTATTTCTTCCCACGATACAGCCTTGTATTTTGCAGCATTAACATCTCCCCAGTAATTAACCAGCATGCTTTCAAACAGTCCCATATCGATCTTGTGGTACTTTTCAATAACGGAATAATCATTCGCCTTACAGGCTAAAAACTGTAAATCTCTGATGATTTGCGGAACAGAATCTTGAAATGTTGTTCGCTTGGAAGCCGTCGCTTCAGTAGTTGCTACGCTGCGATCAGTTGTCTTTTTTTCGGTACAGCTGTAAAAAGCAATAAGCAGGACTAATAATAGTGTCGTTTTTTTCATGGCTATGTAGATTTAGAGGTTACTTGGTTTGCATCAAAGGTTAACTATTCTTTATCTCCAATCAATAGGTAAACCCCTAATCAGCCCGGGATAATACCCTAATTTATAAGACACTACTAAAATATCACTTTTTTCTTAATAATTTATCAATCCGCCTCATTTATAACCAATTAGGCAAAAAACAGCTTCTTTATAGGGTTTTCCCCATTGTTTCCGGTATATAGCTGCCCTAGCTTTGAAATGACCAAACTACTTCAATCATTAACCTGCTAAACATTCATATCATGAAAAATCGTTACAAACTATTTTTATTAGGGACCGCTTCATTGCTTTTTATAAGTTGTGAATCTGTACGAACACTGGTAAACAAGCAGTTCCCGCCCATATCGGCAACAGATCAGCAATATGCTTCCATTACCGATAATCTTCGCAGTATGGATACGCTGAATCCGCATATAGGCGTTTATATCCACAAAGGAATGGTTCAGGAATACCTTCCTGATGCGCTGAAAAAAGCGGCTGAAAATGCTTCAGATCAAAACATTGTTATTAAAAGTGTTACGCCTGAAATACTTTTAGACAAGCAGGGCATTTTAACAAATGCTGATTTTTTAATCGATATTCCGGAATATCATGCAGAAATCAAAGGAACACTGGCCGGTTTAACCGCTGTCGCTACCCGCGGTGACACGGTTTATCTGAGAAGTGCTTTACAATCCCTGAAAATCAAGAACATTACGTTTACGCAAAAAACCGGATTGCACAAACGCGCTTTAGCCAAACTGATAAGCCCGATATTAAAGCATTATATTGACAATATTAACGGGATGCTGTTTAAAAATCCGGTTGTATTCCAGACCAATTGGGAAAAAGGCTATTCTTTAGATCCCAAAGAACTGTTTAAAGATCCTAATACCGAAGTTATTGCCGAGCCAAAAACGATTTCCCGCGCCATCAAAGGAAATGCCGTTCTGATTACTACTGAAGGGATTTCGGTATTAGTCGAATTAACGGCAAAAAAGTCCGCTCCGGTAACGTTACCCAAAACACAAACGGCTGCTGCAACTGCTTCACAGGTTTCTAAATTGTTTGCGGTTTACAACACCGCTTTCACTAAAAAGTGGCAGCACGTTTTTGAACCTGTTCCTGAAAACAGCGCTATCAGCGTGCAGATCAGTAAAGCGGAAATAGCCGGTATTTTTAACGAGGCACTTTCTGCTCCTATTGTTCTGAAACAACAGTTTACACTGCCCGAAATGGCTTTTAATGAAAAACTGGAGGTTAAACGCGGGGATATTGACTGCCAAAAGGTGCGAACCAATTTTAAATATCCGGATTTTAATGGTGCCAGTTGTAATTGGAACTGTATGCGCAGAGTACTTGGCGTCCGCTTTGAAGATCCGGTTTGTGCCGCTACCCGAAGAGCCTGCCGACTACGTGTAGAAGCCGAAAGGATTGCCTGGCAGGCCGCCAGGGAAACTGCCCGGATAGCCCATCAGGTTGAAAATGAAGCAAAAGCAGCTGCCTGCAATGTACAGCGTGAAGCGATGGATTTTATGTCGCTGGGTAAATTTAAAGGCAGCGTTTCCGGCAGCGGAGCAGCGACAGTAAATTTTAATTCCTTCCGGTTTAATGAGGACCTGTCCGAACTGACCTTACAGTATTCCGGCGATGTCAATGCAAAACTGCAATCGCAACTCGAACTGAATCCAACCGATTTAGGATATGTTTTTTTCTGCTACAGCAACTATGGCAAAAACACGAGCAGTAATGTTTCCCTCAATATTCCACAGGCTACCAATACTATAGCAATTGGCACTTCAAGAGATCAGGAAAACGTATTGCTGACCATAAAACCGGAAAAAATAGACTATACCGCTTCGATCAATCCGAGTCCTTTACACAGCCTGTTATCCGATCCGCGCTTTGCCGTTCAATGCCCGATAAGCAGTCTGATAGGAGCTATTGCTGCCGGTGCTGCCGTGGCAAACTTTTTAGACATGATAAAACTTGCCCCGGAACAGGAGTTGCTTTTAATGGGAAAAACCAAAGGCAAATATGGGATAGATGCGGTTACAATCCCTTTTAAACCCATTGTTTTCCGTATCAACGGAAGTGACGATAAAAAAGCATTCGTGTACTGGAATGCCCATTCCATACAATTCACCCACTATAAAGCGGATACAAAAAATAATTCCGGCAATATGCTTGCAACACTACAACCAAACACTAAAAATTAAATTATGAAAACGTATTATCTGCATCTTGTGCTGTTAGCAGCCACATTATGCTCCTGCTCCACGATATCTGAAGAGCACTATTTTAAAGATGAGGTGGGCACTAAGCTCAAACCAAAAGACGATGACTACTTTCTTTCAGATGAAAAAGAAACTGTTTCCAATTACTATCGAGTCAAAGTCAGGGGTTTTTCGTTTTTGTCCAGTTCCCGTTATGTATCGGGTTATTTTAACCAGAATGCCGTTAACATGTATTTTAATGAAATTCCACAGCCGGAAAACGGTAAGCTCTTTACTCCGTTAGTGACCAATGAAGACGGAAATGAACTCATACTGATCCTGTCGACGAATGCCAAGGCAATTACCGATCAGCTGGGCAATGTCACCAAAAGCCAGACCATTTTAAACTCGATAAGCCAGGTTGTAAAAAAAGAAAAGATCCTTGAGGCGCACACCGTTAAAACCGATATCGCCAGTACAGATCAGGCAATAAAAAAACTGATAGCCACAACGGATATGTACCTGGATAAAATCGATACAAAATCGGATGCCGATATCAACAAAGCCATACGTGAACTTACAGAAACCTTAAAAAAATAAAAGATGAAACCTATTCTAATTCTCCTTTTAGGCTGTATGCTGCTAACAGGCTGTATGAGCAGGCTAAAAGTAACTGTGGAAGCAGCAAACAGGGATGCTGTTTTAGCCAAACACAAAGAGCTGCAACAGGAAAAGAACAGTACCGGTGACCGGAAAATCCTAAACGCCATTGTGGCTTTGCAAAACTTTACAGCCAAACATAGTGAAAACAGTAATGCCGCATTGATCACAGCCTTAACGACCCTGAAAAAGGATATGCGTGCTGCTGAGGTCAGCCCGGAAGTTCAAAAAGATATTAAAGACTATATTGATACTACCATAAATACGATAGCGAACCTGCAGGATCAAGCCAATATTGCCTATCTGAACCATAACAATCCGGAAGCCAAAAAACTGATTAAACAAGCTTATCTGGTTGTTACGGAATTCGAGCAGTTTTTAAAAGAATCCAAAAAGGCTGTCGCTGACGAAAAAATCCCGGTTATCAATGAAAGCCTGCAACAGATCAGTCAGGCAAAAGAACCTTTAAACGGCACAGAGCGTACCCGTTTCCCGCTATTGGGCGACGAAATGACCTCTTTTATTACTGCAAGGAAAGACAAAGACCATGATCTGTGGAAAGGTGTATTCAATAAAACGGTTTCATTTAATCTTTTGGGCAATTCGGATGTTGCCGTGATATTGCGCTCCAATCCTACCGAACGGGAATTAAAAAGCGGCGATTACAATAACAATTTTACGATAAAAGGGGTCCGGATGGATGCTGCCGATGCCACAAATGCGACCTTTAACGGACTGACACAAACCATGCATTTTATTGCCAGCACTTACGGATTACCGCTCGGACAATCCGGTTCTGAAGCCACAACAACAACGACTACCACCACCAGTACTGAAGATACAATCATTCAAAACATTCATTCCGACAGGGCAAAACTGGCTCAGAAGCAACAGCTCATAGCAGACAGTAAAGCGTTGCTGCTGGCTAAAATTCAGCTTGAAAATGTGACCGGCAGAAAAGACAGTGACGATAAAAAAGCCGCTTTAGGACGGGTAACCGAATTCTGGACAACCTTAAAAGCAAAACTCAACGAATAACTTAAAACCTGCAATCATGAAAAAAGACAGTATTTATATCCTAAACAAAAACCTGGATTTAAAAGAAGACAATCTGATGGTCAAAAAGGGAAACCTGCTAAAGATCAGCAATCTTTTTGACGAAACGGATAAAGAACTACCGACTATCGTCAATATCAAATTAAAAAACCTGAACGGTCATTATCAGATGGAAGAAAATGAATTTCAGAATCTGCTTGCCGCAAAAACGCTGCTTGCTATCGAACCGGCAAAATATAAGGAAAACGACAAGGTCATTCATGCCGTTTACGGAAAAGGGACCATAACCTTTGTAAAGTACCATAAATACATCCGAAAATGGCTTTATACAGTAGCTTTTAGCTCGAATACGGTAGTTGTCAATGAAGCAGAAATAAGACTTGATACTTAATTAACAGATGCAAAGAAGTACTATTTAAAAAAGCTACAGTGTGATGCTGTAGCTTTTTTAATTACAATACGGGTATGATTTACAAAATGCACAATACTATAACAAACAATATGGGTGCTAACAAAAGCATACATCCGTTTCCTTTTTTAGGAGAAAATCCTTTTGAACGATGATTTGTAAAATGCCCCTGAACATACGTTCCGTCCTTTCTAAAATAACCTTTTCTATATGCCATAATTAATGTTTTATTTTCAGCAACAAATAACTTTAACAAATCCGTTATTTCATTACGGGAAACCATAATTGCCAAACAAGACATTACCATAATGATTTTCAAGCCTTTGATTTATTTAATTTTATCATCCATTGTTATTTATTTGCACATACTTCAAATCCGCGCTATTAAGACTAAACATTACTGTCCTTGAGTCCGCATTTTAAATCATTATATTTGTCGTATAACACACCGCTCTATATTAGCCTCTATTGTATGGAACAACCAACCCCCGAAAGAATAAAAGAAATATTTGATCCGTTTTATAAAGTCGATATCAATTTATGGACCGCTTTTACAAAGTTCCTACACATACGCACCTTTGAAAAGAATGAAATCATAAAAGATTACAATAAAACCGAAAAATACATCAACATCTTAATTTCTGGTTCGGCGGCTCACTTTGTTTTGGCTAACGAAAAAGATGTTTGTATTAACCTGTATTATGAGAATCAAATCTTTAGCGACTATCTGTCATTTCTAACGCAATCGGCAACGGTTATTAAAACCCAGGCTTTGGAAGACGCAGTCATTTGGTCAATAAGCCATCATGATCTGAACGAATTATATTCCAAATCCCAGACAGGCCTTTTTATCGGCAAGGCAATTTCCGATGCGATGTTTATCCGGAAACAATCCGAACAGATAAATCTACTGACTCTTTCCCCAACAGAACGGTATTTGAAATTAATAAAAGAGCGTCCTGAAATTTTCCAGAGAACATCTTTAAAGATACTCTGCTCCTATCTTGGCATTACAGCCGAAAGCCTGAGCAGGATCCGGAAAAAAATTATCTGACAATATCATTTCTTACCCATCGTCAATTTTTTAGCGAAACCATCTTTATACTTTTGGAGTATAATTCAAACCGATAAAAATGAAAACTAAAATCAACTATTTCGCTATCCTTACCTTTTACGCCATTGCAATACTACTGCGCTATCTCACAAACAAAACCGACTTGTTAAACGGTGTGTCCGGTGATTTTCTAAAAGTAATTTTACAGGGTATTGGTCCGGCTGTTGGCGCTGTTGTCGCATTTTCTGTTTTTAAGATAAAACCCACACTTACCCTAAAAGGGAATTATAACAAAACACTTATTCCTTTCCTGCTGTATTGGGGACTTCCAATTGCTTTAATCTTAGGTGTTGAATATTGTACAAAAGGAACAATTTCATTTACAGCTGTTACCGCAATTTTAATTTACGGTCTTTTGGAAGAAATCGGATGGCGTGGTTTTTTACAACAGGAACTAAAAACCTTACCGGCATTTCTGAATATCGTAATTGTTGCTGCATTGTGGTTTATCTGGCATTTAAACTTTGATTTTACAAGCGCAAACCTGCTCTTTTTCGGGATATTACTTCTTGGAACCTGGGGAATCGGAAAAGTAGCGGACAATACCCACTCCTTATTAGCGGTAGCCGCTATCCATTCGCTTAATAACTTTTTCCAGCAGATGAATACAACAAAAACAATGATACTGGTAACATTATTGTCTGTTTGGGTAATTGCCCTGGTAATCAGAAAAAGGCAATTAAAGAAAAGTGTTACTGTATCATAAAAAACATATCCTTATGTTGGTTGGAAATACTTTTGTACATAAAATCGGTTCAACCGCTTAAGACTATTCGTTAAAAAACAAACTTGCATCTTAACTTCCAACCTTCACCACCTTCCACTCTTCCAGTTTTGCTTCAAAATTTTTACCGGCATTGGCTGGACTGGTTGAGGGTAATGTATGCAATTGGTATGCTTTTGCTGTTTTGACATATTTTTTAAAATAGGCTGCCGCTTTCTGTCCGTTAAAGAAAATATGTTCTATTGCGGGATGAGCGGCTAAAAAACCGGTAAAATCGTTAGGAACCTCTTCTTCTATCGCACTGTCCAGGCTGCCTTCCCTTTTACAGGCCTGCAAAACATCCCAAAGCGCTATTTTATGTTGCAGCAGCAGTTCCTTTTTAGTACTATAATCGGTAGAGAAAGGCTCCTCAAAAAGCGTAAAAAGTATTTTCCAGAAATGATTCCGGTTGTTTCCGTAATATTCCCCGGCCTGTAACGACTGTACGCCGGGCATGGTTCCTAAGATCAGGATTTTCGCATTAACATCGGATATGGATGGAAAAGAATAAAGTATCATGGATTCCTTTTTTTAATAGCTTTTGATAAATTAGAGTGCCTGTTTTGGCTGCAAATTAGCAGCAATCGTCCAAATAAAAAAACAGCAAACGATCCGTTCCCTGTTTTAGCGGTCAAAAAACAGCCTCAGCACCCCATATTTCGCCCCTGTTGCTGCGTTTCCACTTGTTGTAAAACTTCTCTTATTCTGTGCTAATAGCAGGATTATCAACCATATTCTCAAAATAAAAATAATCCTATTAAAGTATTGTTACTAATAAGTGGATATAATTTGCTTTTTATGCATCAAAAATCTAATTTTGAACGACTCAAACAGTTTATTTATTAACTAAAAACATCCAAAATTATGCCATTACCACTACAAACAGTTCTTGATAGTATCGCAGAATGGAACAGAGTACGTAAAGATCGTGAATTAGTAACTTTCTATTTAAATCAAGGAAAATTTTTCCCTTTCGAATGTGTTAACAAAGGTGCTTCAAAATACCTGCATGCTTATCCGGGTATCATGAATGACAAACTTTTCTTCTTCTTAATCCCGTCGGAATTTGATACGGAACAAAAATCTGCTGTGCCGATTACAGAGTATATCAATGCTTTCCCTGTAGAAAACGGATTAGGAAACGGTCAGGAACTTCCGGAAAAAGAAGCTAAGCAGCGAATTGAAAACTGGGATGAAAACCTAAACAAATGGATCAAAACGCAGATTGATGCTCCTGAAGGAATTTTCCAGGCTTTTGCAATGCCAACCGATTATCTTGTTGATGCCACGAAAATACCTTACAATGCGAATTTTGCTTTGAGAACAAGCCCTGAAAAGGCATCCGGTTTCACTGCCGACCTTGTTATTGTTGACCAGGCAGATCAGAAAACCGTTTATTACGATACGGTAAGACCGGTTCCGCCGTTCGCACCGCTTGAAGGAGAATTCTATTTATTACAACTTGCTACAGTTACTGCTTAAACTATGACTTTTTATCAGGTATTGGATTATTTAACCTATTTGTCTCCGGCTTTATTACTGTCCGGAATCGGAATTGGATTATTCCGTTACAAATCGTTGGATACCTCACACAAATTAATAATGCTGTATTTTGCCACCGCGCTATGTACCGATCTGGTAAGCCGTATTTACGGGCAGCTTTTTGGTAACAACCTGATATTCATAATCGTATTCAGTTTACTGGAACTTATCGTTTTTTCGATACTATATCAGTTCTGCTTTTTTGAAAAGAAAAGCAGAACTCTTTTTGCCTTAATCGCTGTCGCAATCGGTTTTATCATTTGGGAGCTTTTCTCATTGCAAACCATTTCCCCGCAGCAGTTTCAGTCCTACTCCAAAGTAATGGACGCCTTTGTGATCATACTCCTGGCCATTACCTATTTTTTCCAGAAAGTCGGCAGGAATAAAGAAACGCCAAAAGATGTTTTACGGATGAATGCGGTGATTTTGATCTTTTTTTCACTCCATCTTTTATTTTTTCTGCCAATTAACTTCCTGATTAATGTAAGTTCCGAACTTAAGTTTTACTTTTGGTGTGCCAATTTGGTAATCACACTTTTATTTTACGCCTTTTTAAACTGGGAAATATGGAAAAATGGATTGAGCCGAAAACCATTATGCTCTGGATAATAATTGCTATTTCGGTAGTTTTTATACTGGTTTTTTCATTTATACGACTTGCATACCTCAATTTCAAACAGATGGCAGAAGCCCAGCTGGAAGAATCACGCCTCAAACTCGAACATCAGAAAAAATTGCTGGAAACCGGCATATTGGTTCAGGAACAGGAACGCACGCGGATTGCCGCAGATTTACACGATTCCCTGATCGGAAAACTAACTTCCCTGAAACTCAAGAACCAATTAGCATACAATTATGACGAAGTGGACCATCTTTTAGGAGAAAGTATAGCCGAAGCGCGAAGAATTTCCCACGATTTGAGTCCACCTATGCTGGAATTTATATCTTTGTACGAGCTTATTGATGGAATCATTAACCCGTGGAAGAAAAATATCCAGGTCGTTTTCTTTCATGATGTGCGAACAGATGCTGCTTTGCCGAACAACATCAAAATTCAGTTTACACGTATCCTTCAGGAGCTGATTACGAATATTTACAAACATGCCGGAGCCACAACCATTTCGATCCACCTGCGTCAAACCGACCAGTGGTTAGCGCTTAAGGTTAGTGACGACGGAAAAGGATTTGACCCTAAAACCGGTAAAAAAGGGCTTGGCCTGCAAAATATTGAACTGCGGATGGTATACCTGAACGGACACCACCACATTAAACCACATCAAAAAGGAACAACAGCCTTATTGCTGCTAAAACTATAAGACATAAAATGGATGCGATTCGAATTGCCATAACAGATGACGACGGACTGATTGTAAAACTGCTGGAAAGCTACCTGAGCACTCAAAAAGGCTTTGAGGTTATTTTTACAGCAGAAAGCGGCGACGACCTGATAGCATTCCTCGAATCGGCTTCGGTACTGCCAGATGTCCTGCTACTGGATTTAAAGATGAAAGGTATGGATGGTGTGGAAGTAACCCGCCATCTTAAAACCAACTTTTCCAGTATAAAAGTCATTATCGTTTCGTCCCATTACCAGCGATCCTTTATGAATTTCATGCTAAAAACCGGTGCTTCCGCTTTTTTACCAAAAGGCGTTTCTCCAACGCTGCTAACCGAAATTATCCCGGTTGTTCATGAAAAAGGCGTCTTTTTTATGGAAGACCAGATGGAAGCCATCCGGGAACAGATCGCAACCAAATCCACCCAAAAATCAATCTTTGACAACGGATCGGAACTATCAAAACGCGAAATTGAAGTCCTGCAGCTAATAAGCCAGCAAAAAACAGCCAAAGAAATTGGCGACACCCTTTTTATTACCGCAAGAACTGTTGAAGGGCACAAAAACAATCTCTTTGTAAAAACCGGGGCAAAAAACATCGCCGGATTGGTTATCTATGCCATCCAGAACAACTATATCACGGTAGAAGACCTGCCAATGATCTAATAGTTCCTTTTTTTTACCCTTAACTTTCCGGATAATAACTGTCCGGTTCCTGTGTATTGTTTGAAATATCCGAAAACCACATCGGTATTTCAGCTGTAAAAAGACGCAAAGCACTGCTCATTCCACAGCATTTATTTGTTATTTTTAACATCTGTTAACCCCTAAACACACATCACCATGCAGACAATCACAGTTGAAAGTACGATCAATGCTCCTGTAGCACAGGTCTGGACACTTTGGACAAGCCCCGAACACATCAAAAACTGGAATACGGCTTCCGAAGACTGGCATACAACCCATGCCGAAAACGATTTACGCGCCGGCGGCAGCTTTTCATCCCGGATGGAAGCAAAAGACGGCAGCTTCGGTTTTGACTTCAACGGCAGCTATGATGCTGTTAACCTGCACGAACACATCGCATACACCATTGCCGACGGCCGTAAAGTAACCATTACGTTTTCCGGTTCAGGAAATACAACCAAAATAACCGAAACGTTTGAAGCCGAAAACACCAATCCTCTGGACATGCAGCGAGGCGGATGGCAGGCAATACTCGACAACTTTAAAAAATATGCGGAAAGTAATTAAGAATTAGGAATTGCGAATTAGGAATTAGGGGCTTCAATCGTAATTCCTAATTCGTAATTCAACAAAAAAGGGAACACTAACGTTCCCTTTTTTATTATTTAACCGAAGTTCCGTCCGGTATTTCTTCTGTTGCCAGTTTCACCAGCTGCGTACTATCCGAAATCGCTCCGAATACCTCTACCCGATCTTCCAGGACACGTCCTTTCTGAACCGGTAAACGGCTGGTTTTATGGTCTGCTACAACAATCACAAAAGTGCCTTCACTGGAAGTTACCACAGCAGTTTTAGGCACTACATACGTACTGTCTTTTGCCGTTAACGGCAGCTGTACTTCGGCAACCATACCCGGAAGCAGCTTGTTGCCGGCATTGATCACATCCATTTCCACTCTTTCGGAGCGCAGCTTGCTGTCCAGAGCACCGGACATACGCGCAATCGTTGCCGAAAAGGTTTGTCCCGGCAGCGATTTAACCGAAAACTGCAACGCACTTCCGTTCTTTAAATACCCGGAATACTGTTCCGGAACATATACCGAAAGACGCAGTTTGTTTTGCTGCTGAATCGTCATCAACGGCGCTTCCGAACCTTTCCCGGCCGGACCAACGTAAGCTCCGTGGTTTACGTTACGTGTCGCCACTACTCCGTCAAACGGCGCTCTGATCTGCAAATACCCCAATAAGGTCTGTATTTCCGTATAAGCCGCTTTTGCGGCCTGATATTGGGCAAAATCGGAATTCTTTCGTGCCTCGGCCACTTCCAGGTCGTTACGGGAAACCGTTCCTTCTACCTTGCTGGTTTCAAACAAACGGTTATAAGTACTTCTGCTGGCCGTATAAACCGCTTCCTGCGAACGCAAACGCGATTGGGCGGCCGCAAGCTGCGAACTCAGTTCGGGTGCTTCCAGCAGCATTAAAAGCTGCCCTTTTTTAACCTGCGAACCAATGTCGGCTTTTAACTCTTTTACATAACTGCTCACTTTCGCATAAATATCCACCTGCTGAAATCCTGTAATTTCTGCCGGCATACGAAGTTCTGTAGTTAATATTTCTTTTTTAGGGACAAAGGTTTCTATAACCGGTAGTTTTTCTGCTACCGCGTCATTTTGCTTTGCCGAAGTCTGACAGCCTGCTACCAGTGCTGTCGTTCCTAAAAATACGATTGCTTTTGCTAAATTATTTCTCATCTGTTTGTGCTAATGCCGCTATATAATGTTTACTTTCTTTGTCTTCCGGATCTAACGATACCGACTGTGTTCCTGTTTTACCCATAACCCAGGCAAAAATAACCGGTAAAATAACCAATACCGTAAAAGTAGAGAATAATAATCCTCCGATTACCGCTCTTCCCAACGGCGAAACCTGCTCACCGCTTTCTCCGTGTCCGATTGCCATTGGCAGCATCCCGGCAATCATTGCGATACTCGTCATAATGATAGGCCGTAATCGCAAAGAAGCTGCTTCTCTTGCCGATGCCAGGGCATTGTTATTGTGCTTTCGCAATTGTTCTGCATTGGTAACCAGCAATACGGCATTGGCAATGGATACTCCCACCGACATGATGATTCCCATATAGGACTGCAGGTTAAGCGTGGACCCGGTTGCCAAAAGCAACAGCAAGGAACCCAATACCACTGCCGGAACCGCAGTTAAAATCACTAAGGAAATACGGAATGACTGGAAGTTGGCCGACAGCATCAGGAAGATCACGATTACCGCTACCAGTAATCCGGATTCCAGACTGCCCATCGTTTCTTTAAGTACTTTACCCAATCCGATCTGCTCAATAAACATACCTCTTGGCAATTCGCCCAGCGAACCAATTACCTGCTGTACGTCTTTTGAAGCAGTACCCAGATCGGTATGATCAATATTTGCCGTAACCGAAATATACGGCATCGCTCCTAAGTTGTCATTCTCACCATAAGTAAAAGATGGCGTAATGGTCGCCACATCGCTCAATACCGGACGTGCCGTATTTTTAAGCAACGGAATTTCCCCTATTTCCTTAACATCCGTCATTTTATCCAAAGGCACCTGAACCTGTACATTATAGGACAAACCTGCCTTTTCGTCTATCCAGGTATTCTTTTCGGTATATCGGGAAGACGATGTTGACGCAATCAAGGAACGGGATATTTCACTCATATCCACACCCAATTGTGCTGCTCTTACCCTGTCGATATTAATATCCAGTGCCGGATATTTAATAGGCTGTGCCAATTGTATATCCCTGAAATACGATTTCTCTCCCAGCTGTGCCATGATCTTGTTCGCATACTCCTCGTTTTTCTTTTTGTTTTTTCCGGCAATACGAATCTCAACCGGCGTTGGCGATCCCTGACTCAATACTTTATCTGTTAATTCGATAGGTTCAAAAGACACTTTTACATCCGGCAACAGCTTTTTAAGATGCTGGCGGTATTCGTCTTTAAAATCATCCATATCGCGGTGGTAGTCTTTTAAGGCTACCTGGAATACTGCTTCGTGCGGTCCTGCCATAAACAGGTATATGGGCGATACGGAAAACAGCGAAGGGTGCTGCCCTACATAAACCGAGGAAATCGATACATGCTCTTTTCCGACAATCTTTTCCAGTTCGGCTAAAGCTATTTTAGCCTTTTCCTCCGTGCGCTCCAAACGGGTTCCGTCCGGTGCTTTTAAACGCATCTGGAACTGACTGGAATTCACTTTAGGGAATACATCCTGTCCGATAATGTTTAGCAGCAATATCGCTAAAGCGGTTACCCCAACAAGGTAAGCAATCGTAATTGGCTTTTTAAAATGGAACAGGCGGTTGATTAGCCTCATAAATCGGTTACGGAACTTCTCAAACGGACTGATTTTTCCATCATTATTAAAATCTTTACGGCTAACCAGTATTTTCTTCTGATCCATCGTGTCTTTTTCCGATTCCGGAGTCAGTCCCGAAGCCATAAATACAGCTTCATCATCGGATATTGTTTCCGGATGCGGCACTTTTGCATGATCTTTCATTAACCAGTTTGCCATAATCGGCACAAAGGTCTGCGACAGCAAAAACGAAACAATCATTGAAAAACCAATGGATAAGGCCAATGGCAGGAATAACGATCCCGGTATTCCGGTCATGGTAAACGCCGGTGCAAATACGGCAAGGATACACAGCAAAATCAATAATTTCGGCAAGGCTATTTCCTTACAGGCATCCCAGATGGCGAGTGCCTTGGGTTTCCCCATATCGAGATGCTGGTGGATATTTTCAATCGTTACCGTACTTTCATCAACCAGGATACCAATAGCCAGCGCTAATCCGCTCAACGACATCAGGTTGATCGTCTGTCCGAATAACTTCAGGAACAATACCCCGGAAATAATCGAAATCGGAATCGTCAGGATCACAATCAAAGCCGCTCTTCTGTCACCTAAGAACAAAAGCACCATCAATCCGGTTAATATCGCTCCGATAAGCCCTTCGGTAATCAAACTTTTTACAGAGTTGATCACATAAACCGACTGGTCAAATTCATAGGACAGTTTCACATCTTCCGGAAGCGTACTCTGAATACGCGGCAATTCGGCTTTCAGCTTTTGTACCACATCCCAGGTAGAGGCATCACCGGCTTTGGCAATACTCACATATACCGAACGTTTTCCGTTTACCAAAGCATAACCGGCAGTAATATCTGCACCGTCTTTAACCGTGGCAACATCTCCTAAATATAAATTCTGAACACCGCCTTTAAACAACGGGATCTTTTCAAAATCCCTGATCTCCTTGATTGTATTATTCGTTGGCGTAATATAATTTTTATCGCCTACCCTCACGTTTCCTGACGGTGCCGTCTGGTTATTTAAATGGATGGCTTCCACGATCTGGTCCGGAGTTAAATTGTGTGAACGCAGTAAATCGGGATCCACATTCACCTCTACGGTTCTCGGGCTTCCTCCAAATGGTGGCGGCGACAATAGTCCCGGAATGGACGTAAAAGAAGCCCTTACATACACATTCGCCAAATCCTGCAATTCATTGTTGGAACGCGTCGCACTGCTCAATACCAGCTGTCCTACCGGAAGTGAAGACGCGTCAAAACGAATAATAAACGGCGGCTGCGATCCGGGTGGAAAAGCCGCCTGGATTCTATTGGACAAAGCACTCAGCTCTGCCGCTGCCTGTGCCATATTCGTATCTTCATAATACGAAATTTTCATTAAGGTAAGTCCCTGTATATTCTTTGTTTCTATGGACTTAACGCCATTGGCAAACAGCATTATATTCACGTAGTTTTTGGCAAAATAGGACTCCATCTGGTTGGGTGTATAGCCTCCAAAAGGGTGTGCCAGGTAAATTACCGGCAGGTTCATTTTGGGTAAAATATCCACTTTAATGCTTTTTACGGCACCAATACCAAAGATGATAAGCCCCAATACCAAAACGATAATCGAAATCGGTTTACGAAGTGCAAATCGTATTAAATTCATTTCTTATTGGGTTATAATTCGTTAATAAAAAGATCCAGATCACCTGTAGCGGCTGCTTTCAGTAACAAGGACTGCCAAACGTTCACGTGAACAATATCACGGTCGGTTTCCGCGCGGTTTAAAGTATACAGTGTCTGGGTTACATCAACCAGATTGGTCAGCCCGTTTTTATACAGCGTCATTTTCTGCAAATAAGCCTGAGCGGCTGCTTTTACCTGTCTTGGCGCTTCTTTGTCGCTTTCCATAGCCAGCTGCATTTTTACATTTGCCGCATCCGACTGTGCTTTAAATTGCTGTTCCATAACGGTGTATTCCTCCTGTAATGCTTCGGAAACAAATTTCTGGGCGCTTACTTTCTTGGCCGCACGGGCAATACTGGTCAGATTCCAGCTTACGCCCACTCCAAACAGGTAGTTTTGACGGGTAGGGTCAACACCATCCCAATAGTTATGGGTAAACGAATGCTGATCGACAGCATAATCGGAATTGAATCCGGAAGCCCTCGTCTGGTACACCCCAAACAAACTGAACGTTGGGTAATATTCCTTCCTGAAAAGCTTCAGCTGCTGCTGTCCGTAATCCATCCGGCTCTTGTAATATTGCAGTATCGGATTAGCATTATCGATTGAAGTATCACTTTCGATTATTTTATTGGGTGATTTGATTACCAGTGTCGTATCGGTTTTAATATCGATAACCGCTATACCCATCAGCGTAGTCAGTTTGTTGTTCTGATCTTTAATCTGATCTTTGATCTGATTTAAGGCAATCCGCGCCCGGGAAACCTCAGCCGAAGCCAGAGTAGAATCCACTCCGGGAAGCAATCCGTTCTTCACGCGCGCAGCGGCGAGTCTTTGAAAAACGATCGCCCGGTCCAGATTTTTCTGTTGGGATATTTCAAGACGCTGCCCTGCTAATAAGTTCAGGTAAGCGCCTGCGATTTTGATTTTATGCTGGAATTCCTCCTGCTCCAGGTCTTTTTCAAAACGGTCGGCATCCGCTTTAGACACCGCGATCCGCTGCCTGATACGCCCGAAACTGTAAAAGTCCCAGTTCATGTTCACCAGGTACAAAGCCCCAAAGGCAGCATTCCAGTTTTGTTCCGGCAAGGGTAATCCGGAAGAAGCCACTCCCAATCCTCCGAAACCGTATAAGGGACCGTTTTGTCCGTTTACCGTTCCGTAATCCTGCTGAGCCGCCAGAGTCAGATTGGGCCAATAGTCCCGCTGGTTCTGTTTCACGGTCTCTTGCGAAGCCTGCGCATACTTTTGCTTGGCTTTGATGGTGCCATAATTTTCAACTCCTTTATCGATAGCTTCTTTCAGCGTGAGGGATTGGGAAAATCCGCCGGAAAAGCACAATAACAGGAATAATAAAGGCATTTTTCGTGATATCATTAGTGTAGTAAGATTTTTGATCATGCGAAACTACAACACATCCCGAAGATGAAGTCTTAAAAAATGACTAATTCCGCACAAAAAATGACCAATTGCATTGGTCATTTAATCTCCTTATTTATTCATATTTTTATCCTTATTTTGCCAGCTATATATCCGGAATGAGCATGAAGAAGATTTTAGAGAACAAATGGTTGCAGGAATTTGCCATATTGGTATTTTCATTTATTCTTTTCACCCTAAACGATTGGATCCTTATCCTGAGCTGGAGAGGCTTTTGGACCGGCATACTGTACTTTATGATTTTGTACAGCCATGCCCAGGTAAACCGTTTTTTCCTGCTGCCCATCCTGCTTAAAAAACACCAGCCGCTCACCTATATTTTTTCGACAATTGTCTTAATATTAATATTTTCTGTTATTTTACATGAAGCATCAAATGAGATACTTTATAAAAACTGTTTCCTCTATAAAACGTCTTTACAAAAAACCTATCACTTCCAGTTAGGCACCCTTGCCGGAACGCTGATCTGTATTTTGGGCGGCTTCCAGCTTATCGAACATTACCGGGAACAAAAGAGAAAAACCAACAAAGAATTACTCTACAACCAGATACAGTTAAACGCATTGAAAGGACAGTTAAACCCGCATTTTCTGTTCAATACCTTCAATACGCTTTACGGCATCAGTCTGCAATATCCGGAACGCACATCCGACATGATCATGCGTGTTTCCCAGTTAATGCGTTACCAGGTGGAAAACACCCAGAAAGAATATGTATCGCTGGAGGATGAGGTTGACTTTATCACCAGCTATATCGAACTGGAAAAAGAACGTGTAGGCTATCGCTGTGAGATCGAATTCGACTATAAAACCGATGCCGACACCAACTATATGATTGCACCCATGCTGCTGATTCCGTTTATTGAAAACACCTTCAAACACGGCACCTGTGCGATTGAAAACTGTTTTGTAAAAATAAAATTATCGGTAACCGAAGGAAAACTCCGTCTGGAAACCTTAAATTCGATACCGGAAAAAAAACGAAAAATAATTTCCACCAAAATAGGCCTGAGCAATACCACCGAACGTTTGCGGATCCTCTACCCTAAAAAACATCATTTACAGATCAAACAGGAAGAAAAACAATATCGTGTAATTTTGGAAATGGATTTGATATGACAGCCCCTAAAAAATGTATTATCGTTGACGATGAACCGGCAGCACATTATGTACTGACGAACTACATTAACCAGAATCCGCAGCTGGAATTGGTTGCCCAATGCTATAACGGCGTGGAAGCCCTGCAATACCTGCGCCTGCATCCGGTTGACCTGATGTTCCTCGATATCGACATGCCCGAGATCAGCGGACTGGAATTGCTGCAAACCCTGCAACAGCCGCCCAAAACAATCCTCACCACAGCCTATTCGGAGTTTGCACTGGAAAGCTATGACTACGGTGTGATTGATTATCTTCTAAAACCGATTTATTTCCCGCGCTTTTTAAAATCCATAGAGCGCTACCTTTCTTTACAAATGCCCGAAAAAGAAACGGTTACCCCTACTTCACTATCGGTTAAAGTGAACGGAAAAAACATAGACATCCGCCTGGAAGATATCCTATACGTCCAGAGTTACGGAAACTATGTGAAGATATTCACCAAGCAGCGGACATTTGTAACCGCAATCACAACCAACCAGCTGGTACAGGAGCTCCCATCGGACAACTTTATGAGAGTTCACAAATCCTATATCATTGCCATTAACAAAATCGACCTGCACGAAAAAGAACACATCGTTATTCAGGACGAGAAAATCCCTCTGGGCATCACTTTCCGACGCGAACTCAACGAACGCCTTAGAGAACTTTAGAGGTGAGATTTACGATATACGATTTTGATATACGAGGTATGAAATATGATATTTGAAGGTTGATATTTGATATATGATATTGTCAAATACTACAACATCCTCAATAAATAGAAAGCACATTTTACCTCTTGCACATTGCCCCTTGCCTTTTACCAATTGCCTCTTCCCCTTTATCCTTGCCTCTTTCTTCATGCTTTTGCCAATTGCTCTTTGCCCTTTGCCTTTTGCCCCTTGCCCCTTGCCCCTTCACCTCTCACCTCATCCCTCCAAAAAAACAGGTGTTTGTACGTATAGCCCTGACCGTCCTTTTCAATACTTTTGAAGTCAGCGATTTCCCACTATAATCCTCTATATCTTATTTTGAAGACAGATTCTCTGTTATTAAGACTGCATCGTTATGTTCTTAAAGGATCGCCGTTGCTTTCTAAAATAACAACTATAAAGGCATTAACCAACAAACAAAACAACATGAAAACACTAAACTACGAAGAAAGATTTGACGAAGTTTGGAAACATTGCCAACGAGGTCTGGTGTATCCGTCTCCGTTTGCAATTTTCGCAACTTTCTGGCTTAATAAGCCGGTGAGCAAATTACAGTTGTCCATTTTAATGGCTTCTGTCCGTGCAACAATCAACACGCATGAAGCGTTAAAGGACAAGAACACTACAGTTGTATTAGGGGTTTCGTTTAAAAACTGGGCGGAAATCTGCGAACATGAAGGGATGACATTACCTAAGGGAATGAAATTCAACTATCCGGAAAGTGGCAATCCCTATAATTCGAGCGTTTTTAAAACATCCAACGATGTTTTCGACGATTCTCACGGCGATATCTGGTTTCACATTAAAAGTGACAAGGAAGAGGCTTGCGACATTGTATTACAAATGCTGATAGAAGCTTTGGAGAAAGACACTTCCGATTACTATGCACAGGCTGCTGCTTCAAAATCCAACGAAGAAGACGGACATCGCGGTAAAGTGTTAGGCTGTCGTTTTTCGGAAAACCTCAACAACCCTTCCGATCCTATTACCATTGCAAAACATACATTAATCGGCTGTGACGACATGGAACACTTTGGAGGTTCCTTTGTTCTGGCACAACGCTTTCTGATCAACTGGAATCAGATCAACATGATGACGGAAGACCAGATCGAAGACTTGATCGGCCGTAAAACAGACGATACAATCATTCCGGACCGCGATTCCCGTTCCCATATTAAATCGGCGCGAATCCAGGACGAAAACGGAAATACAACCCCGGTACTGCGGTTAGGACTGCCTTTTGGCAGAGCCAAACAAACCGGAAGCGGATTCCGTACGCCGAAATCGGTTACCGTTTCGGATGAAGAAGGAATCTACTTTGCCGGTTTCTCCAGAGAAGTGGGCATACTGGAAAACATCATGTTCAATCAGATTGGTCCGGACAGCGGTTTTATGAACGACCGTTTGTTCAATCACTTAAAATCCGATTTGGGCGGTTTCTTCTATATCCCGAGTGTGGATGACCTGGATCTGGACATGATGAAAGATTACAAAAACAACTTTTCCTATATGGAAAAAGGCGACTGGACCCGTTTTCCGGGTGTAGACTGGACCCGTCTGGATCGTCACTATCGCAATGCGTCCAAAAACGGGCTGATGTATTACAGCCATCAGAATTACCTGTTTACAATGTCGACCGAAATCAACCGCGACAACAAATATTTCAATGTTCCTTCCAACCGTATTTTAAGCCTGTTAGAGAACATTTTCTCCCTTTGGCAGGATAACTGGTACTTTAACCGCAAACAGGAAGAAATCAAAGAAGACATCCGCCATTATATCGACCAGTATAACGGAACCGACAAACCTGCCGACATTATGAGCGAATCCATCATGATTCGTAAAGGCTGGGCGATTCGTTTGAGCCTGCAATTATTCAGCTCTGCCGACTATGGCTTTAGAGGACGCAGAATCCGTTTGAGCGACGGTACCCTGATTCCGTATTCCTCTTTCCGTGAAAAAGAAGGCGAAATCGTTTACGGTTCCGACACTTACCGTATTTCTCCCGAAGAGATCATTGTGGGCGCCATGCCAAATTTATCTTTGGGTGAAGGCCGCTATGTGATGAAATACCTTTCGGACGCAGAACGTCTGGACGGTTTCCTGAGCAACCTGAGCGAAGCTTCCGGTGTGGGACACGTGATTCCACATTATGAAAAAGCCTTACAGAAAGGTTTGCTGACCATGCAGGAAGAAATCCTTGCCTATGAAAAACAAACCGACAATACCGAGAAAAAAGAACTGTACCGTTCTGCTTACCTGTCTTTAAAAGGTATTTCCGAATACTGCTTAAACTATGCCGATCTGGCTCGTAAAACAGCAGCAAAAATGACTGCCGGCCAGGAATGGGAAAGACAAAACCTGGAATCTATTGCCTATCGTATGACAAAACTGGCAACAGAAAAACCGGATACTCTGGTAGAAGCCGTTCAGTTTATCTTCACCCTGCACAGCTGTCTGCACTTAAACGGTGAGCCTACAGCGATCGGAAGAATGGATCAGCTGTTACAGCCTTTCTATGAAAAAGACGATGTTTCGGAAACAGAAGCACAGGAAATAATCGACGCATTCTATATCAAACTGGACGAAAAAGTACAGCAGAACCGTATCTTTATGGAAGACCATCAGCCGTTTGGTAACCTTGCCATGGGCGGAAGTTCCGGTCCTTATCCGCAAGGTGCTTCTTTAGGACAATGGATCCAGCAGATCACCGTGGGTGGAACTGTTGCCGACGGAACTCCTTTTGACGATTCCAAACCGGCTTATAATTACATGACCAAACTGTTTATCCGTTCTTCAGGACGTTTGCCGCTCAATGCGCCATGTCTGTCGCTGAGAACGCGTAAAGATATTCCGCGTGAAATCCTGGAAGAAGCGGCACATGCCCTGCTTTCCGGAGGTGCGCATCCGATATTGTTAAACGACGAAAAAATTATTGACGGTTTATACCGCAGTGGTGACAACGTAGGCGGATCCTTAGGTGATGAAAACAAAAACTGGGATTCCAGAGTGAGCTTGCAATCGGCACAAAATTATGCCTGCGACGGTTGCTACGAACCGCAGTTTCCGGGTGAAAACTGGTTCTCTCTGGGCGGATTCTCTACCTTACAACCGTTAGAATGTGCCTTAAACCAGGGTAGAACCTATTCTTCTGCCGGTCAGTCCTATTTATTCGGACAGGTGGTTTCTTTAACCTCAAAACCGGCCGATCAGATCAAAAGCTTTGACGAACTGGTAAAAATTTATTTTGAACATTTCAACCTTTTAAACCGAAAAGCTTTTAACGGTCAGTTAATGGGATATGGTGCCAACACCAAATTCTGCCCATCCCCGATACTGAATGTATTGATGGATGACTGTCTGGCTAAAGGACAGGATTTTTACAGCGGCGGAACCAAATACAATATTTACGGACCGTGCTATATTTCCCTGAGCAGTACCATCAACTCGCTTTATGCCATTAAATCGATGGTATTTGACGATAAAAATGCGGTAACAACCTTACCGGAATTACTGGAATGCCTGTGCTGTGACTGGGGTTATAAAATGACCGAACCGTTTATCAGTAACCTGGCAGGTGAATCCCGTATTGCCAGCCGTTCGGACCGTTTCAAACGTTTGCGTGAAATAGCCTTATCCTTACCGCGTTACGGAAGAGGCCACGAAGAGATCGATGCTTTCGGAAACACTATCCTGGAAGGCATTGCCCGAATCTCTGTAGAAACCTTCACCCAGCCCTGGACGCAGTTACGCGATACGCTTAAAAATATGGCTTCCCGCTTTGGCTCGGAAGAGTTTCCATTCGGAATCCAGATACAGCCGGGTGTGGGAACCTTTGAAAACCATGTGGAAATGGGTGCCTGGAATGGTGCCAGTGCCGATGGCCGTCGTTTGGGAACTACCGTTGCTTCCGATTTGAGTGCAGCACCAAGTCCTGCCGATTTACCAATCGAACACCAGTTTGCCGGATTTGAAGAAGCCCTGGCCGGATTTGACGGAAAAGGAGCCGAAATGATGACAGACGGTGCGCCGACAGATTTCAACATTGACGAAGACTTCCCTGTAGAAAAACTGGTGCAGGTAATGCAGCAGTTTGCCCAGGGACAATCCTCAAATATACTAACGGTTACGGTAGCCAATCCGGATACGTTTAGTGAAGCAGTAGATTCACCGGAACAATACGATTTACTTCGTGTGCGTACCGGAGGCTGGACAAACTTCTTTACTTCGGTATTCCCGATCATCCAGGATCAGCACCGCCGCCGCCCGGTTTCAACTCCGGTGGAAGTCAAAAAAGACAAAAATGCCGCAAAAGGCTGTCCGTTCCATCAAAAAATGGTTCAGGAATAATCGTTTTAAAAAAAGTGGTGAAAGGCGCCCCGGGAAACCGGGGTGTTTTTTATTTATATCGCACCCCAGCTTATCTAAAATAACCACTAAAATATTACTTTTGTAAAATGTAAGAGCAATCCTTACTTCGTTCCTATCCTCTTTACTTATGCAAAAAATTTCATCCCTTTTTTTCTTATCCTTCTTATTATTAACCTCCTCCCTATTTGCCCAATGCTGGCAATCTGTTTCGGCAGGCGGGAATCATACTTTAGCTATTCGGCAGGACGGAAGTCTTTGGGCATCGGGATTTAATGCAAACGGACAGATCGGTGTCGGCAATTATCAGGTATACTACAGTCTGTTCACCCTCGTAAACAGTCAGAACCAATGGAAAGCTGTAGCGGCCGGCGAACAATTCTCCCTTGCGATCCGCCAAGACCATACCTTATGGTCCTGGGGTAATAATTATTTGGGGCAATTGGGAACCAATACTTCCGAAGATAATGTCCCAACACCGCACCAGATAGGCACTCATAACGACTGGGAAAAAATAGCAGCTGGAAACAGCCATGCCATTGCCTTAAAAAAAGACGGTACCCTATGGTCGTGGGGCAGCAATTTTTACGGGCAATTAGGAGACGGAACGACCACTTCCCGCACTGCTCCCGTGCAAATTGGCACTGATAATAACTGGAAAGAGATAGCTGCCGGGCACTGGTATAATTTAGGCATTAAAAAAGACGGTACTTTATGGGCATGGGGCGCTAATACCAAAGGTGGATTAGGCGACGGAACAGTGATTCACAAATATATTCCGACACAAATAGGCAATGCCAATAACTGGAAGACTATTGCAGCCGGCAATGCACACTCCTTAGCAATAAAACAGGATGGTACTTTGTGGACATGGGGATATAATATTTCCGGTCAGTTAGGAAACGGAACAACAAACGACACCAATATTCCGGCTCAGATAGGCTCGGCAAATAACTGGCAGGGCATCGAATGCGGCGGCACACAAACAATCGCCTTCCGAAGCGACGGTACATTATGGACCTGGGGCAATAATTATTACGGGGAATTAGGAAACGGCAATAATCAAAATTCCTCAATACCCGTAACGGTTGGCATTCCAAATAATTGGTCGGCAATCAGTGCCGGATGGCATTACAGTTTTGCTTTAAAAAATGATGGTACCTTATTCGGTTTTGGCATTAATGCCGAAGGGGAATTGGGTAACGGAACCGCAACAAACACCAATATCCCCGTGATAATCCCGTGTACGTCACTCAGTATAAAGGATCATCAGCCAATGAACGTTTTAGTGTATCCCAATCCAACATCGGACATCATAAATATTCCTGACAATAATCAGCCTGTAAACAAAATCAACATCTATGACCTGTCCGGAAAATTAATCCGTAACTATTCCGGAAATACAGCTGTATTATCTTTAAATCCTTTAGCAAAAGGAATGTATACGATAGAGATCCTGTACGACAATTCCACAGTAAGGCAAAAAATCATGAAATTGTAATGACCAATTTGTTGTCTTTATCCCTTTCACTCTTTAACAATATTGAAAAGCGTAAACCTGTACAAACAAACAGGAATCCGGAGCATCCTGATCCTTATTAAAACCGGAATTCGTTCCTACCGGTCCGGCAAAGCGGAATTCATCTGTTTTAGCTATTTTTGTAAGACAATTATTTTCTCATGAACCAATACGACCTCCTACGCCAACATATCGCTGCCATTTGCCCGCTATCGGATAGTGAATGGGAATATGTTTCCCAGTATTTTACACACCGGAAACTGCGCAAACACCAGTTTTTGGTTCAAAAAGGCGAAATGGTTCCCTGCGAATTCTGGATTATCAAAGGCCTGGTTAAAACCTATGCCATCGATACCGACGGCAAAGAACACATCCTGCAGTTTGCTATGGAAGAATACTGGACCAGCGATTTCCACGCCTTCCAGAATCAGGTTCCGGCAGGAATGTTTATGGATTGTATTGAAGATTCCGAATTCTTTTGCTTAAAACTGGAAGATCGTGAGAAAATATGCTGTGAAATTCCGGCTATGGCAAACTTCTTCCGGATCAAAGCCAATTACGGGTATATCGCGCTGCAGCAACGCATCATGTCGCTGCTCACCGAAACAGCCGAAGAACGCTATAACAACCTGATCAAGAAACTGCCGCGATTAATCCAGCGCGTTCCTAAAAAATTACTGGCGTCCTACCTGGGCGTAACCCGGGAAACCCTCAGCCGGTTAAAGAGCTGAAAAGTGTGATATACATCACCAAAAAACGGTGACCTAACTCCTCGCACAGTTCCCTGCCTGTTCAGACATTTGTACTGTTATTTTTAGCAATATAAATATGACCGTAGGAAATTGTTTTACCCGTTGTTTTTACAAGTTATTGTGTACTAATTATTATTAGGATCAAGTGCTGCCTGTACCCGTTACGCGGCAGGGATACCACTTTATTTCTTTAGTAATTAATACGATAATAACATTATATGAAAACAATACATAACAACAGTACTGCCGCTGTCGCAGCAGTACCGGCAAAATCAACAAAACTTCCCGCTGCCTTATGGGCACTGACCATTAGTGCTTTTGGTATCGGAACCACCGAATTCGTAATTGTAGGCTTATTGCCCACAGTTGCCAAAGATTTAGGAACATCTATTGCTTCAGCCGGACTACTGGTTAGCTTATATGCTTTAGGAGTAGCCATTGGCGCACCCATTTTAACCGCCTTAACCGGTCATATCAACCGTAAAAAACTGCTTTTAGGGATTATGATACTGTTTATCATTGGGAACGGTCTGGCATCGGTAGCACCATCATTTATCACCTTAGTACTCGCCCGGATATTAACCGGATTTGCACACGGAGTCTTTTTCTCCATCGGGGCAACCATCGCCGCCGGATTGGTTCCGGAAGATAAAAGAGCCAGTGCCATCGCCATTATGTTTGCCGGATTAACCGTTGCCATCGTAACCGGAGTACCGTTAGGAACTTATATCGGACAGCATTTCGGATGGAGAGCGACTTTTATTGGTGTGGCATTATTGGGAATCATCGGGTTTATAGCCAGCAGCCTGCTGGTACCAAACACCATTCAGAAAAGCAAAGCCTTAAAACTGAGCGATCAGCTTAAAGTATTGAAAAATCCGTCCATTCTTTTAGTATTGGCAATAACAGCCTTAGGATATGGCGGGACTTTTGTAACCTTTACCTATATGGCGCCTTTATTGGAAAACATTACCGGATTTTCTGCCGATGTAACCGGTTTATTGTTACTGATCTACGGAATTGCGATTGCTTTGGGAAATGTCATTGGCGGTAAAGTATCAAATCATAAGCCTGCCAAAGCCTTAATGATCATGTTTATACTACAGGCCATTGTTTTACTGGTATTATCCTTTACTGTTTACAACAAAACAGCTGCGGTAATGACCCTGTTTGCTATGGGAATCCTTGCCTTTTCAAATGTACCCGGATTACAGCTATATGTAGTTCAGATGGCCGAAAAATATTTACCCGGAACGGAAGATGTCGCTTCAGCACTAAACATTGCCGCTTTTAATGTCGGAATCGCCATCGGTGCCTTTATTGGCGGAACCATTGTGGAATCTTCTTTAGGTATCCAGGCTACTCCATGGGTAGGCGCTATTCTGGTTGCCATTGGTTTTGTGGTAAGCTTTATCAGTTTTAAAAGAGAAAAAAAGAATTGATTATGGAAACGATATGTGAAACAATCTGTAAAATACACGTTCCCGGAAAAATGACCATCGGACTCGAATTTCCTTTGGATAACGATTGGTCACTGGCCGGAGAAAAAAAACGCAATGCAGCAGGACGTCCTTTCGGTATACCGGACATCAGCCGGCATACCGAATACATCAAACTGGCTGATCAACTGGGATTTGCAGCCCTATGGATGCGCGAAGTCCCTGTTTATGATCCGAATTTTGGTGACGGTGCCCAGTTATTTGAAACTATGGCCTACCTGGGCTATATCGCCGGAATTACAAAATCGATCGTATTGGGAACCGCTGCGGTAGTTTTACCGCTGCACGATCCGCTGCAACTCGCAAAAGCTGTTGCTACGATAGAAAACCTGTCCGGAAGCCGGTTGCTTTTAGGAGTGGGTTTAGGCGACCGACCTGTTGAATTTCCGTTATTCGGTTATGACTTTGAAAACAGGGCGGAACGCTTTATCGAAAACCACCAGATCATGCTGGAAGCCTGGAAAGACCATAGCGAACTGAACCGGTTCTATAAAAACCTGGACAACCGGATCCAAATTTATCCGAAACCGGAAAACCCGATTCCGTGGATTATTGCCGGAAGGGCACAGCAAAGTATGGACTGGATTGCCCGAAACATGCAAGGCTGGTTCAACTACCCACGTCCGGTGGAAGAAACGGCACAAATGGTAATCGACTGGCGCAACGTTCTATACGATAACGACCAGGCATCCAAACCGTATATCACGGCTTTTCACCTGAATCTTTCAGCCGATGATGATGCCCCGTTCAAACCGCATCGTTTTGGCGGATCGGTCGGTATAAACGGTTTGTTGCCGCTGCTCAAACAATATGAAGAAGCAGGTGTCAACCACATGGCATTGCACTTGCGCAAATCGGAAACTCCGGTTCAGGAAGCACTGGAAAAAATAGCTCAAAAAGTAATCCCCCATTTTAATTATAAAGAATATCAACATGTTGTTTAAAAATCATACCCTCGGAAACATTGTATTGAAAAACCGGATTGTGATGCCGCCAATGACCCGCTCCAGAGCCGGAAAAGGCGATGTCGCCACTCCGCTTATGGCAGAATACTATAAGCAAAGAACCTCAGCCGGATTGATCATTTCCGAAGGAACCCAGATTAGCCGCCAGGGACAGGGTTATGCCTGGACACCCGGAATTTATACCCCGGAACAAATCAAAGGATGGCAGCAGGTTACCGATGCCGTTCACCAGCATAACGGAATCATTTTTGCCCAGCTATGGCATGTGGGCCGTGTGTCGCACATTGCGCTGCAGGAAAACAACCAGCCTCCGGTTTCGTCCAGCGAACTGGTTGCCGAAGGGGTTAAAGTTTTTGTGGATGCCGAAGGAAAAGGTCCTGAGAACGGTGTGGGCGAAATGGTTCAGCACTCCAGACCGAGAGCCTTAACGGTTCCGGAAATCAAGGACATCGTTTCCGAATATGCACAGGCGGCTAAAAATGCACTGGAAGCCGGATTTGACGGTATTGAAATACACGGTGCCAACGGTTATCTGATTAACCAGTTTATCGATTCGCAGGCTAATAACCGTACGGATGAATACGGCGGTTCGTTAGCAAACAGGCTGCGTTTCCTGAAAGAAGTGGTTACCGCTGTTACCGCGGCCATAGGCAGTGAAAAAACCGGCGTTCGTTTAGCACCGCTAACCACACTGCAAGGTGCCGTTGACGATAACCCGGAGGAAACCTATACGGAAGCGGTAAAAGTACTGGAAGCCTTAAAGGTCGCTTATATTCATATTGCCGAAGCCGACTGGGAAGATGCTCCGCTAATGCCGGTTGCTTTTAAAAAGGCTGTCCGCAGTCATTTTTCCGGAACACTCATCTATTCCGGAAAATACACCAAAGAAAGAGCCGAAAAAGCGTTACAGGAAGGCTGGACAGACTTAATTGGTTTTGGCCGGCCGTTTATTGCCAATCCCGATTTGCCATACCGCCTGGAAAACAACCTGCCGCTCAACGAACCCATCCGCGAACAGTTCTTTGGCGGTAATGCAGCCGGATATACCGATTATCCGTTTTATACCCCAACAACAATACATACACTTTAATTATAGCTATGAGAAATTTAGGAAAAACAGACCTTAAAGTATCCCCTATCACGCTTGGTGCCTTTGCCATTGGCGGAACGATGTGGGGCGGAAATGAAAAAAACGATTCCATCGCAGCCATCCGCGCTTCTATTGATAATGGTGTTACCAGTATTGATACGGCTCCGTTTTACGGTTTCGGACTCAGTGAAGAAATGATTGGTGAAGCTTTAAAAGGCAGGGACAGAAGCAGCATACAAATCCTGACAAAGTTCGGGTTAGTATGGGATGGCAGCAATAACGGAAAAGGTGAATACTTCTTTGATGCTGACGGTACCCCGATATACAAATATGCTTCCAAAGCCAATGTGATCAAAGAGGTAGAAGAAAGCCTGCAACGTTTGAAAACCGATTATATCGACCTGCTGCAACTGCACTGGCCGGACAGTACTACTCCAATTGACGAAACCATGGAAGCTTTGGAATTGTTGATACAGCAGGGAAAAATTAAAACTGCCGGTGTTTCCAATTACAGCGCTTCCCAATTAGAAGAAGCTAAAAAAACCGTAACTTTAGCTTCCAATCAGGTTGCTTACAGCATGTTGAACCGCACGATTGAAAAAGAGCTGGTACCCTATACCCTTGAAAACAACATGGGTATCATTGCATACAGCCCTATGGAAAGAGGCCTGTTAACCGGTAAATACTTTAAAGACGGTAAATTGCCAGAAAGCGATCATCGAAACGGCTACTTCGGGCAATATGATCTGGAAAAGGTAAAGAGCTTCCTTGACAAAATCACACCGATAGCCGACAGTAAAAATGTCACGCTGGCACAACTGGTTCTGCGCTGGACGGTACAACAACCGGGAATTACAGTAGTTTTAGCCGGAGCCAGAAATGCCGAACAGGCGGTTTCCAATGCACAGGCACTGCATTTTGAACTGACAGCAGATGAATTAAACCTTATTAATCAGGAACTAACTATTTTTATATAATGATGAAGAAATTAAAACACCTATTGGCATTAAGTATGATGGTATTCGCGGGCTGCACCATCCTATTGACAGGAAATGAAGCAACCGCACAAACTAAAAAATCAGTACCAATGAAAAAGAAAATCTTATTTGTAGTTACCAGTCATGGTCAGAAAGGCAGCACCGGCGAACCTACCGGTTACTACCTGAGCGAGGTTTCCCATCCGTGGGAAGTACTGCACAATGCCGGTTATGAAATTGATTTCGTGAGCCCTAAAGGCGGTAAAGCCCCGGTGGACGGATTTGATTTAAAAGATCCGATCAACAAAAAATTCTGGGACGATAAAACCTATCATGCAAAAGTTGAAAACACCATGAAACCTTCCGAAGTTAATCCGAAGGATTATGTTGCCATTCATTTTGCCGGCGGACACGGAGCGATGTGGGATTTACCGGAAAACAAAGAGATTGCGGCACTGGCTGCCAAAATCTATGAAAACAACGGGATTGTAAGCGCTGTCTGCCACGGTCCTGCGGGATTGGTGAACATCAAGCTTACAAACGGCAAATACCTTGTTGACGGTAAAAAAGTAAACGGTTTTACCAATGAAGAAGAAATTGCTGTGGGACTGGAAAAAGTAGTTCCTTTTATGCTGGAAGACAAATTAATTGAACGGGGTGCTGAATTTGAAAAAACCGGCTTATGGCAGTCACATGCCGTTGCCGACCAACGTCTGGTGACCGGACAAAATCCGGCTTCTGCAGAAGCTGTTGGTAAAAAAGTTTTGGCAGAACTTCAAAAATTATAATCTGATTTCAGATTTTTTAATGGTGGAAACGCACGATGGATCTCGGTCTGTTGTGCGTTTTTTTAATGGCTATAATTTCAATAATTTCTGTTGGGCGCTACTGCCATCAGTATGCTGCAGGTTTATGATATACACACCGGAAGCCAGACCGGACGTATCCCAGCGGTACTGTCCGCTTGATAACGTGTGCTGCATGATTTTCTGCCCGGTCAGGGTATAGCAGGAAATAACCATCCCCGGACTGGCGTTATCCATATAAAAGGTATCTTTTACAGGATTAGGATACACTTTTATATTCGGGAAAATGCTGTTCCAGTCGGTTGCCGAAAGCGGTCCTATCGTAACGGTTTTACAGGTCGTATCCGTTCCGCAATTGTTGGTCGTTTCCAGACAAACCGTATAGGTACCGTTAGCGGCATAGTGGTGTACCGGATGAATCCCTGTACCGGTTTGTCCGTCTCCGAAATCCCATTCCTGGCTGAGAACCGATGCATCGGAAAGGTTTGTAAAAGCAACCTGCTGTGCCGTTGTCTGCTGGGTAAAGGAAGCCGTTGGCAGAGGACAATCACAGTCGTAGCCGTATTTGGCAACAAAAAAATCGGAAGAGCCACCTAAATTATTGATGGTCTGATTGCCTATCAGCAGTTCATTCGCGAAATAACCGCCTAAAAACAAGTCCTTTTTATAGAAGCGCATTGCTGTAATCCCGTCGTAGAATCCTGTTCCTTCCACCCTGCCCAGTTTTTCCAGCGTTCCGGTATTTTTATTCAGGATTGCAAACCAGCCATCCTGCCCCGTACTGCTGATGGATTCGTTATCCCAATGCATTTCGGTTGCAAAATAGCCGCCTATTGCCACTTTATTGTGATTGACCGTTCCGGTTTGCGTAAAATTAACCGGCATCGAATAGCCGCTTTTTGCCCACAAACGGTTACCTGAGGCATCCATTTTCATGATAAAATTGGCAACATTCGTAAAATTAAGCCCCAAAGGGTTTTCAAAAATAAAACCGTTAAAACTATCTCCTAACGATCCCTGACCAAAAAAATAAAGATTGCCGTCTTCATCTATATCAACCGGAGACTGCGTCATCGTATTATTCATGACACCAGACAGATCGCTCTGTTTGTGCCAGAGGTATTGCCCCGACTGGCTAAAACAGCCAACATACATTTTCGAACTGACCAATTGATTCCCTAAATACAAAACATCGTTGCCAACGCCCGTTTGCGGCGGAACAAGGCTTCCGTTCACATAATAATTCCCGGTGAGCGGATGCCGTCTGAAATGCATACCGTATACAATAAATGCCTGGTCGTTTCCAGAAAAATTAATATCCAGTTGCTGTACCTGCTGCAACACACCTGCCGTATTGTATTGGAGTACATATATTTTATTTTCCCCGCTGCCGTCCGGAATCTTAATATTGCTTTCTGCCAGCTTACTGCCCGGCGGAAACAGCGAAAACAGGTAAACATTGCCCTGTTCATCCAGATCCATATCAATAATGGCCGTACGGCTATAGGACCATCCGGAAACGGTATCCGACTGTATCATTTTTGTCCAGTTCATTGTACCGTTTGTTTCATACTGGCTCAGGAACAAGGTTTGAAATCCGGCTGCCGGCAGTTGCAGATCATTACCAAAATCAACTGCATAGCCGTTTCTGTTCACCATACCGGTAAGGTAGACTTTTCCCTGTTTTGAAACGCGCAGCGTTTTGGCCTGATCGCCGGCTGTTCCGCCAATTATTTTACTCCACCGGTGTTCGCCGTTACAGTTAAGGCTTCCGAAAAGTATATCGGTGTGCAATGCATCATGCCCGTCACCCGGTGCCGCTTCCCCGAATTTGATATTGTTCCGAAAAACCGGAGAAAACAAATAGACATTCCCTTCGGCATCGGTATCCATTTCCGCCACACGTTCCGTCAGTGAAATCTGTCCGCCGTCAGCGCTTCCGCCACTTGTTCCCCATTGTAACTGCGGGTTTTGCTGTGCCAATGAAAAAAACGGGATGATTCCGAAAACGAGTAATAGCTGCTTCATGTGGTTGCCGGTTATTTTATATTTCAAATATATTATTTTTCTTATATATAAAACCACAACACCCTAATTATCAACACCAAAAAGAGAAGATTCTTTCTTTATTATTGTTATCACGCTGTCCATAAGCTGCTCCTTATTCCTGAAGCCATGTCGGGGAAAAATGGTTATATTTGACTATATAATCGCTAAAAAATGGCCAAACGTTATTCGGAACACAGAGCCTTGAATATTTTCTCATTTGAAGTCGAAAAATGGGAATATCGGCTGCACAAGCACAATTTCTTTGAATTGATTTTTATAGAAAAAGGTTCCGGCCTGCACATTGTTAACGGAATCACTGCGCCCTACGATCCACAATCGTGCTTTTTGATGACGCCGGATGATGAGCATGAGTTTATCATTGAAGAAACCACATTGTTTTCTTATATCAAGTTCACAGAGATCTTATTACAGGAGCGTGCCGATGCCGTCTGGCAAAAGAGAATGAAGACCGCCCTGCAGCATTTTAATTTTATGGGGCAGGAAATTATCGGCGAGGAAAGCGACCGCAGTAAAATGTTTGTATTGTTACGGCTAATGCAGCAGGAATACCGGGAAAACAAATTATCCAACAGGCTTATTTTACTGGATCTATTCAGCGCCATGCTGCTTATTATCAACCGGAACAGCATTATCAGAGACGACGCCGGCAAAAAAATCACCACCGCTACCGGGGATAAAATCCACGCTATCCTAGCTTATCTGCGGGAACATCTTACCGATAAAGAGAAAACCAGTATTGAAAATCTGGCTGTGGTTTTTGGCCTGTCTCCTACTTATGTCAGTGAATTTTTTAAAAAACATACCGGAGAATCCCTGCAGCAGTTTCTGATACAGTCCAAACTAAAAATAGCCGAACGCCTTTTAAAACAAAGTGACAGCAGCATAACGGAAATAGCCAATACCTTAGCCTTTAACGATGTGAGCCACTTTAATAAAGTTTTCTCCGGCCGGCATCAGTTATCGCCAAAAGCATACCGGAAAAATTCTCAAAACCGCTAATCCAGATCTCCGGCCGGTTCCGGAATTTATTTCCGTCCTGCCTTTAGATTTTGCAGCTTCAAATCGTTCCAATTAAATCCGGAATAGTACATTTGTAGCTGTTGAAATTAAAAATTCAATGCATCCATGAAACTACGAACAGTAAATGTAACACGATATATCACTCCGCTTCGGGAAGGAGGTTCTCTCCCGGCCCTGGCAGAAGCTGATGATGATTTTAAATACGTTCTGAAATTTAAAGGTGCCGGCCACGGTACGAAAGCACTGATTGCAGAACTGCTTGGCGGTGAAATTGCCCGTGCTTTGGGACTTCGCCTGCCCGAAATTGTATTTGCCAATCTGGATGAGGCTTTCGGGCGTACCGAAGCCGATGAAGAAATCCAGGACCTGTTACAGTTCAGCCAGGGATTGAATCTGGCACTGCATTTCTTATCGGGTGCCATTACTTTTGATCCGGTGGTTACAGATGTTGATGCCGAACTGGCGTCACAGATTGTGTGGCTGGATGCTTTTATCACTAATGTTGACCGGACTTTCCGAAATACGAATATGCTGATCTGGCACAAAGAGTTATGGTTAATCGATCATGGTGCTTCTTTCTATTTTCATCATTCCTGGAACAACTGGGAGCATCATGCCAAAAGCCCTTTTGCACTGATAAAAGATCATGTTCTACTGCCAAAGGCAACGTTACTGGAAACCGTAGACACCGCATACAAAGCTCTGTTAACCGAGGAAAAGATCCGCGAAATAGTTGCTTTAATACCGGACGAATGGTTATTATGGGATGATAACCGGGACAGTCCGGAAGATTTAAGAGAAGTATATGTTCAGTTTTTATTATTACGAAAAAGTCATTCCGAAATTTTTATAAAAGAAGCTCAAAATGCAAGAGAAACACTTATATGAATATGCTGTGATTCGCGTTTTGCCGAGGGTTGAGCGTGAAGAATTTTTGAATGTCGGCATTATTTTATTTTCAAAAGGCGCTAAATTCATCAAAGTATTGTATACCATTGATGAAGAAAAGCTCAGATTGTTTGCTGACGATCTGGATGTGGATCAGCTGCGCCTGAATATGGAATCTTTTGAAAAAATTGCCCGTGGTGATAAAGACGGCGGCCCTATTGCGCAAATGGATATCCCTTCCCGTTTTCGCTGGTTAACTGCCGTGAGAAGTTCCGTTATACAAACATCAAGACCGCATCCCGGTTTTTGCGGCAACCTGGAGGGAACAATCGAACGCCTGTTTACCGAACTGGTGCTGTAATTTTAATGGGAAACACTTTTTGAAAACAGGTTGATAATCAGGACACCGATAATAATAAAGATAATCCCGATCAGCGCCGGAAAATCCAGTGTTTGTTTATACGCGAAATACCCTATTGCCGATATTAACACGATTCCCAAACCGGACCAGATTGCATAGGCTATTCCGATGGGGATTGTTTTTAAGGTTAACGACAGGAAATAAAAGGCAAAAGCATACCCCGCAACAGCAATCAGCGACGGCCATAATTTTGTAAACTGTTCGGATGATTTGAGCGCACTGGTCGCAATCACTTCAAAGAAGATGGCGATTAACAAAAAGAGGTACTTCATCTTTCAAATTTACGGTTTTCTTCCTGAATATTTTTTAAAACTCAATCGGATTATTCTTATTTATAGCTTTTCCCGGCAATATTTACGGCATCGTCAACACTCAGAAAGCTTAAGAAAACCGTTGGATATTCCGGTGAGAGCAACTGGCTCAGCACCCGGTAAACCGGGTCTTTAAGGCGTGTTAAAACGAGTTTCTTTTCTTCTTTTGTCATGAATTCCCAGAAATCTTTTATCGTTTCCAGAGCCGTACCGTCCAGATCCGGGGATTCTTCCAGGCTAATAATAACGGTATGAATACTGTTCCTGTCGGCTATTATCAGCGCTCTTGCCTGATTCAGTATGCGTTCGGTATTTGCAAAAAACAAAGGCTGATCCGGTCTGAGAATCAGAATCCCGGCAACGGGAAGCGCATCGGGATGTTTTTTAATATCCACAAAATCGTGGCTGTTGTCCAGACGTCCTAAAATAGATATGGTGGATTCTGAAAACTGTTTCAGCAATAAAATCACGCTGGTTCCGATAGCCACTAACAAGCCGTCCAATACGCCTAATAAAAGGACACTCATAATGGAAAAGACAAGCAGAAAACGGTCCCTTTTCCATACAAAATACGGTTTTAATACGGCAGGATTCAGGTTATGTCCCACAGCATGAATAACAATCGCCGCCAGAACGGGCTGAGGTGTATATCCGATGAGCGGTAACATCCCGACAATAATAAGGAGTAGTGTTATGGCAGCAACCATACCGGCTGTTTTTGATGTTGCACCGGCGGCTTCATTGGCAGAAGTTGCAGAATATCCGGCGCCCACAGGCATGCCGTGAAATAAAGCAGAAACGATATTGGACACACCCAATACCCATAAATCCCTGTTGGACCGTATGCTATCGCCATGTTTCAGGGCAAAACTCCTGATTGATCCGTAAGATTCCGAATATAAGACCATTACCAAAGCCAGTCCCAGTTCTACCAGGCGCAGCCAGTCATTATAGGATAGCTCCGGTAAATCCGGCAGCTCCGGTTTTAAGTGAATCGTTCCTACATTTGCTATCCCATAAGCCGGAAAGTCAATCCCCTTCCCGATGATAATGCTTAATCCGATAACGACCAGACCGCCGGGAAAATATTTAATCCGGGAAAAGACCGTTAACAGCAATAAGGCGATAACGGCTGTTAAGATGCTCCAGTAATTCCATTCTTTATACTGTAAAAAAACATCGGGCAAATACCGGAAAAAATTGGAATGTGATGTGTTAATTCCGGTTATACCGCTCCATTGTTTGACAATTATCGTAATAACCAAACCGAATGTAAAGCCTCTTAATACCGGCTTTGCTATAAAATCGGTGATTGTACCGATACGAATCAATGATGCGATTAAGAAAAACAACCCGGTAATGAATACCAAACCAATGGCAAAAGTGAGGCTGGAAGCATTACTTCCGTAAGCGGCTAAAGCAGCTGCCATTACTACAGCCGATGAAGAGGTTGCCGAAACAATAGCAAAACGGCTTGTTCCAAACAGCGCATAACACAATAAACCGGCAAAAAGGGCTATGATACCCGACTGCGGCGGCATATTCGCCAATCCGGAGTAGGCAACGGCTTCGGGCAGTAAAAGTCCGGCAATTGATAAGCCGGCGATAATATCCTGCAGGTTTAATCCGGATAAGATACGCTTATTCATACCGATATTCTGTTTTATCACTCAATTAAAGATACATACTTTCTCTGCATCAGGACTTATCGGATACTATTTTTCGATAAATCCATTACTTTTTTGCCCTTTTTACACTTCATTTTTTGTTTTTTAATACGCATTAACACATAATTAACCACGTGCGTAGATGTGCGTAGTAAAATATTAGTTTTTCTTCAGACTATGTTTTTAATTTGTTTCAACAATTCGAAACAACAATTTCCGGATTTGTTATTTACCCGGATTTTCAGTGTCGATTTGAATTTTATACGCCTGTTTTTTTTACATATAATGTGCTTTTTTATATACCATGAATGCCGGACAGTCAGAACAGTTGTTCAGGAGCAATGAAATACCCCTAACACTTTTTGACTGTCTATTTTTAAGCTGTTTATCAATACTGCCTGTCATTTTTAAAGCAGTATACTTTGTCATTTTGTGTTTTTTGAGTTTTCTTTTCAGAAACTAAAGACGGTATTCTTTGAAATCTAAAGATACTGTTAAAACATTATTTTCATTCATTTTTACTTAGTAATTTGAAAGCTGATAATTTAAAAAAACCGGCAGTACTGAGAAATCCATTCCTATACAGTACTACATGCCTTAGTCTCATGCTGTCGGTTTTAAAGTAATAACAGCTAAAAAGAACACACTATGACATTAGAAGAATTCAGGCAAAAATTTTCTGAGGAAGATGCTGTCGGATGGATGGAAATTGACAGCAAATTAGAATCGTTTTATCCGGAGCAGGAACCCAGTCACTACGCTCCAATGATCAAATATATGTTGGGCGGCAATGACCCTTTAGACGGCATCAGTTATTATCATAGTGACACCCATTTACCCCATTATCACGCGGTCAGTTATGGTTTTTCCAACCTGTATTACGATGAAAAAGCCCTTGGTGGCGAATTCAGCAAATGGGGATTTGAACTCACTTACCGTACCTTTCCATATCATCTGGACAAAGAACTCCCTTTTTATGCCGGTAATGTAATGCAAAATCTGGCACGTTATGTCTATGAAAGTGAACGCTGGTTTGAACCGTATCATTATATACCGCTCAACAGCAGTATCCGGCTGGACAGCGACACCAAGATTAAAGCATTGCTTTTTGTTATAGATCCGGAACTTGGTGAGATCGACACCCTATACGGAAAGCTTCAGTTCTTACAGATGGTCGGCATTACCGAAACCGAATATCAAAAAATTCTCGACGGGCAATATACCCCCAAAGAACTGATCAATAAAGCAAAGGAAACCAATCCGCTGCTGATTACCGATTTAAACAGAGAACACGATTATTTATAGTACCCAAATCGTTTCGATTACCCATTATTACTACTCATAGTTACTCAAAAACTGCATTTTGCTGTTCTGTGTAGCTATGAGTAGTTCTTTTTTAGCATTTTCTGTAAATCTTTATTTTATTTGTCTTTACGACTACACATCCTGTACCTGTTGCCTATTTTACGGAATGCTTTTTTTTAAATGATTGCCTATGAAAATAACGACATTATTACCCCTGGAAAAACTGGAAGAATTGTTTGACTTTCCATTGTTTGCCACCAAAGAAACCTATAGTTTATATCTTGATACGGCATATTTTGTAATTCATAAATTCAAAAGTATTTATATCAACAAAAGCGGCGATTTTAGCTTGTTTATTTCCATTCAGAAAAGAAAGTACCTGTTCTGGACCACTTCCAGAATAACATATACCTATAAGACTGTAAACAGTACGGTCTGGAATGAAATGAACAGTGTTCCGCCGGAAAGTATAATCCGTTTTTTAAACCAATACTGGCCGAAACTGATCCGGGAACTGGCACACAGGGATACCCTGACCCCGGAAATCATTTCCTACTGGCGCACTATCATTTCCCGAAATATCACTGTTGAAAAAATAGTCCATTACTGCTCCCTTCCCGTTGTATTTAATACTTCCGGTCCTTTTACACAAAACTGCAAAAAAACAATTACCGGCAGCGATCTTTCTTTTCAGTTTGACTGCTTCCGTACCGATAACGGGAGCAAGAGTACCATTACCATTACGGAGCTGCACAACAACCCGAAACGGTATTCCTTTCTTTTTGTATATGAAACAACGCAGCTACAAGACAAAACCATCAGCCTGCAGTTACAGCATCATAACGGTATAGAATCCGAGTCGCGGGCAATTGATTTCTTTGAAACCGATTATCTGAAAAAAGCACTGGAATTATGGCAGGCTATGGAAATCTGCATTACGGCCAAAAACGACCTATACCTGCAAAAAGCTGCTACACAGCACGGGAATACGATTCCCATATCCAAACCGGTTTTAAAGAACAATTATGTTTCTATCCAGGGAAACAAATTGCGGCTGATCGATCCGGGACAGGCACAGCGGTATCTGGAAAATATTATGAATGCCGATTATTCCGGTAAATTGTATGAGCTCACCGATTCGTTACAATTTCCGATCCGCAAAGACAGTGTTGTTCCGGATGTGTTTATACTTGCCGAAAAAAATGTCCATCTCAGCTATCTGAATTTTAAAGAGATTCTATCGGATTATCAAGACGAACTGAATATCCTGGGCTTTATTTTCCTTAAAGATCTGAATGTGGCTTCCTATATCCTATCTGACGATTTTTGCTATACAAAGCCGTTAATCGTATTGGGCAACCTGAATACCAAAAACATCTTGCTGGACAGCCAGACACACTATATACAAGGGAATCTCAATTGTGAATTTTTTATCGGCCTGGGGTATAAAGGTTCCTTTTATGTAAATGGCAAACTGGCCGCAAAATGCCTGCTTTCAGATGAAATGACCGTTTATACTTCCGATTTGTATGTAGCCGCGCTAATTGGAAACGGAATGATCAAATTTTCAAAAATCGTCGTTGAAGAAAACAACAAAGTCCTTTTAAAATATTATAGCTTTCCCGATACCCATTATCTGAAAAACATCCTTCATGCTACCCTTTTCAACGCGCCGATAGCATTGAAAAATGTACCTAAAATAATATCCCGGATAAAAAACGGTCTTTCGTTACTGCATCCCGATTATAATCCCAATTACTCCGGCTTTCCTGTAACGATCACCAAGCGGTTTGATGTTATTTTTAATTTTCTAAAGCAATCCGGCGAGAATTCGCATACTATCGCAGCGGACGGTCAGCTGGTTTTGTGTCGTTATTTAATCAAAAATTACAACGGCAGGACCTATCAGGTGGTGGGACAGCATCATACCGCGAATAATTATTTTGTGGGCATTATCCGTAATTTACTGACCAACAGCTTCAATATTATTATTAATTATTACGAACCGGATAACAAAACCCTCAAGCTAAACCATATTATCCCGATTATCGAAAACACTATTCTGGCCAAAACGGGAAAACACGCTTTTGACAGTGCCGAGAAGGCGCTTTTGGAGCCGGTACCCATAGCGTTTTACCAATCCAACTATCATGATTTTGGCGCTGTCGGCCCCTATACCATCAACGATATCATGACCTTGCTGATTGACGAATTAAAGAGCGAAAAGTATGCTATAGACCGGGAAAATGCAGAATTTAAAGTTACTATTTACAATAAACGATGGGCCATTGCTGCCAGTATATCCGGCCTTGTTATTTTTGAAAATAAAGAACTGGATGAAATGCGGTATTCTTCGCTGCCCCTCAAGATGTACCTCTATAACATTGATGACGAAAAATTAAAGCTGTTATGGCTGGCCACGCTGTACAACGATTATGCAAAAATCCTCCGGGAAGACTGGAAATCATTAGAAGAGCTTTCCGGAAAATTAAAATGATGTTATCCTTACATCCTCTTCTTTACGGAATTATAAGCAGTAAAACATCAACATATGTAAACATTCCCGCTAATTTTTATACCGAATTTTGTATTCTAATTCTAAAAAAGTTATCATGAAACCCGGAATACTGACACCGATTTTTCTATCGCTGAGTCTGCACAACAGCTTTTCACAGGAAATATCCAATCCCGAAACCCTTTATGACCCAACGATACACGGGTATTCCCACGTTGCCGTAGTTCCAGCAAACAGTGTGCAGGTTTTTGTTGCCGGGCAGGGCGGCCATACTAAAGAGGGCGTTATTAGCCATGATTTCCGCAAGCAGGTACAGCAATCCTTTAAAAACCTGGAACTGGCATTGCAATCGAAAGGATTAAGCCTTAAAAACATTGTAAAACTGACCACGCTTGTCGTTGACTATGACGAGAAGAAACACCAAATCCTTATTGAAGAATCGGCAAAAATATGGACCGATAAAAAATTCCCGGTAAACACGCTGATTCCCGTTCCCAGACTGGCACTCACGGAAATGCAGATTGAAATTGATGCTACAGCAGTCAAATAAATAACATTATTTATAAAAGTACAGGCTATTTAAAAGAAGAAATCCTTTTATTTGAAAAAATTCACATAAAGTGAAAATCACTATAAATATTCGCATATTTCTTACATTTTACACCCCGTAAAATGTGTTTATTTGACTTAAAATACTATTTTTTTAACTTTTTTTTAAATTTATAATACATTATTAGAAAGTAAATAAATAAAATATATTCCTTTTTGGTAAACATTCGTATCTTTACCAAGCCTCACGTCTTTTTAAAATTCTGACCAAATAATTTAAATTATGCCAGTTTTAATTAGAACGACTTCAAACAATAATGATTTTAAAAATCTTGTTGTGTTACTTGACCAGGACCTTAAAATAAGAGATGGGAAGGAGCATTTGTTTTTTGCTCAGTTTAATAAAATCGACAAAATTAAACATGTCGTTTTAGCGTACAAAGATGACAAAATTGTTGGTTGCGGTGCTATAAAGCAGTATTCTGACGATATTACTGAGATTAAACGAATGTATGTTCATCCTGATTTTCGTGGTCAAGGAATTGCCGGTGAAATTCTAAAGGAATTAGAACGATGGGCTACTGAATTATTTTTTTCCGAATGCATTTTAGAAACCGGGAAAAAACAACCTGAAGCCATTCGCCTTTATGAAAGATCCGGTTATCATATTATCCCGAATTTCGGACAATATGAAGGTATAGAGAGTAGTGTTTGTATGAAAAAAGTTATCTTATAATTTGTTTATATACAATCTCGATAGTTTTTACAATAAAAAAAGAAGCTTAAAAAACTTCTTTTTTTATTGACTACTCTAGTGCCATAATATAAGGGTAATACTATATTGTTTTGTAAATTCTTCTTACAGGGATTACGACTCCTTGCTTCAAAATAATACGTTCATCCGTTACGCCCCAAATAGTAGTTTCCACCATTTTTTTAGAAACATTATCCTCAAAGTAAATCTTAATTTTCAGATGCTCTAAATTACCTAAGGTTAAAGCTCTGTTCAAATCTTCCATTCTTCTTGTAATGGCTGCTTTATCATCATCTAAAACATCACTTTCCGGGAATGATAAGGCCTCTATTAGTTCTTTGTCAACTATTTCAAAATTTGCATCCATAAATTCATTTCATTTAAATAATACTCACATATATTAACTAAATTAAAAAAAAATCCTTACAGTTTTCCTAAAAAAGTATTAAAAAAAGCCATACTTCCGTATGGCTTTTTTATCTGTCTGATTTCGATTATTTTATATATGTTTTATTTCCGTTATCGTTAATGTAATATTTACCGCCTCTTGGCCCGGTATATACTTTTTTACCGTTATAGGTACCGGTTACCTTGTCTTCTGTAACAGCTGCTTTGGCTGTTGCCGCTTTACTCTTAACGTCTTTTTTCGCTGTGGCAGCTTTTTCTTTGGTATCGGCTACTGCTTTATCCGTTTTTTTCTCTGCTTTTTTAGCCACTTCTTTTGCTTCCGCTTTGGTGTCTTTTACAGCTTTATCTGTTTTATCCTTTACTGCTGTAGCATCCTTTTTAGTATCTTTTACGGCTTTGGCTGTTTTGTCTTTTACCGCTTTGGTATCGTCCTTAGCTTCTTTTTTTGCATCAGCCGCATTTTTCTTTGCTTTAGCCATTTCCGTATCGGCTTTTTTGGTGGCTTTTTTTGCTACTGTTTCCTGGGCAAAAACACCTAATGAAACCAATAATGCCAAACTAAGATAAATTACTTTTTTCATACAATTACGTTTTACAATTAATATTAAATTTAACAGTTATATTAAAAATACATTTAATTTTCACATAAAATTACAAACAAAACCTACATCTTGTTTGCATTAACAAAAAAATAATTACACTGCTGCCAAAGTTATTTTCAGACCATAAAAAAAGCCCCATTAAAATGAGGCTTTACAATTATAATACTGTACCTGTTAATAGGCTATTAATTCCAATAAGTCTTTTTCAAAACGTTGTTTTGGCAAATATTGATCTTCCAGTGCTTTTACAAAAGGAATAGCACTTTCCAGACTTCCCACGCGTTTTACAGGACCGTCAAGATATTCAAAACAGTTTTCCATGATCATCGCAGAAACATCACTTGCAATTCCGCCAAACAGTGAATCTTCCTGTAAAATAATCACTTTACCGGTTTTCTTAGCCGACTGGTAGATTGTTTCTGTATCCAGCGGTTGTAACGTACGCAAATCGATTAAATCCGCTTTAATTTCCGGATGTTTCGATAATGTTTCCAAGGCCCAGTGTACTCCGGCTCCAAAAGAAATGATCGTTACCTGATCGCCTTCTTTTATTAAAGAAGCCTTTCCAAACGGAATGGTGTAATAATCTTTAGGTACATCCTGGTAAACACTTCTGTACAATTGTTTGTGCTCAAAAAACATTACCGGATTCGGGTCGTTAATCGCTGTATTCAGTAAGCCTTTAGCATCATAAGGAAATGCCGGATAAACCACTTTTAATCCCGGTGTTTTGGTAAACCAGGCTTCATTTGTCTGCGAATGGAAAGGACCTGCCTGTGTTCCGCCGCCGCAAGGCATACGCACCACCACATCGGCATTTTCCTGCCATCTGTAATGCACTTTTGCCAGGTAGTTTACAATCGGGTTGAATCCTGTAGAAACGAAATCGGCAAACTGCATTTCCACAACCGCTTTATGTCCGTTAATCGACAATCCCATTCCGGCTGAAACAACAGCACTTTCGCAGATTGGCGTATTGCGTACGCGGTCTTTTCCGAATTGTGCTACAAAGCCATCCGTTATTTTAAAGGCTCCACCGTATTCGGCTATATCCTGCCCCATAATAACCAGGTTATCATGACGCTCCATTGATTGTTTTAGTCCCTGTGAAATAGCATCCACCACACGGATGTTCTCTACCGCATCGGAATGGTCGAACGCTTCAAACGCATACGGTCTGTAAACATCGTTCAATTCCTCGCTCAGACTTGCTTCAATTTCAGGTTCTTTCTGAACTTTAGCCCAGTGTTCGTCTATTTCTTTTTTGATTTCCGCACGGTATGCTTCATCCAAATCCGGCGTTAGCACCCCTAACTCTGTCAGGTATTTTCTGAAATTATCAACCGGATCTTTAATAGCCCACATGTCCATTAATTCCTGCGGAACATATTTTGTACCGCTCGCCTCTTCGTGTCCGCGCATACGGAATGTTTTGAATTCCAGTAAAACCGGACGCGGGTTAGTGCGCATCGAAGCTACCAGTTCGTCTATTTTGGTGTAAACTTCCAGTATGTTATTACCGTCAATAATATGGCTTTCCATTCCGTAACCCACGCCTTTATCGGCAAGGTTCTCGCAACGGTATTGTTCATTTGTTGGTGTAGACAAACCGTAGCCGTTATTTTCAATAACAAACAATACCGGTAAGTCCCAAACGGCAGCAATATTTAAAGCCTCGTGGAAATCACCTTCAGAAGTTGCTCCTTCACCGGTAAATACCGCTGTAACTTTTCCGTTTTTCTTTAATTTGTTCGCCAAAGCAATACCATCGGCAACCCCTAATTGTGGTCCCAAATGGGAAATCATTCCGATAATCTTGTATTCCTGTGTTCCAAAATGGAAAGAACGGTCACGTCCTTTGGTAAAACCATCGGCTTTACCCTGCCATTGTGAAAATAAACGGTATAAAGGGATTTCTCTTGTTGTAAACACACCTAAATTACGGTGCATCGGCAGTATGTATTCGTCTTTGTCCAAAACCGAGGTAATTCCAACAGAAATTGCTTCCTGTCCTATTCCGGAAAACCATTTTGATACTTTTCCCTGACGGATCAGAATCAGCATTTTTTCCTCTATCAATCTTGGTTTTATTAATTTTTTATATAAATCTAATAATTTGTCGTCACTTAGATTTTTTTTATCAAAATTCATGTTGTTTTGCTTTGATTAAACGCTCCCAAAAGTATAAAAAAATAACAGTCACACATTTATTTGTTATCAAAATATTTTCCCAAAATTTACCGTGTTTCCGGAATACTTTTACAGCGGATCCGATTGTTAATAACTTTATGAATTTTATCTAAAAATTATTATTTACTTTTGTTTTATAATGGTTTCACGACCAAAAAGTTATTAACAAAATTTTTCAAGATGCAAAACATTCCCAGTGTTGACTTGCGTGATTTCCTATCGGGTGACCCGGTACGTAAACAAAAATTTGTAAATGAAATCGGAAAAGCCTACGAAGACATCGGCTTCGTAGCATTAAAAGGTCATTTTTTAGATGACCGATTAGTTGATGAACTTTATGGGGAAGTTCGTAACTTTTTCAGCCAGCCTCTTGAGGTTAAAGAAAAGTACGAAATTCCGGGTATTGGTGGACAGCGTGGCTATGTTTCTTTTGGAAAAGAACATGCTAAAGGCAGAAAAGAAGGCGATTTAAAAGAGTTTTGGCACTTTGGCCAATACGTTGAAAATGACCCGAAATTAGAAGCGGAATATCCTGCTAATGTAGTTGTGGATGAGCTTCCGAAATTTAATACTGTAGGTAAAGAAGCCTATCAGATGCTTGAAAAAACAGGTGTATACGTGTTAAGAGCACTGGCTTTATACTTAGGGCTTGACGAGTTCTATTTTGACAATTACATCAAAAACGGAAACAGTATTTTAAGACCTATTCACTATCCTCCTATCACGTCAGAACCGGAAAATGCCGTTCGTGCAGCAGCACATGGCGATATCAACCTGATTACCTTATTAATGGGAGCACAAGGGAAAGGATTACAGGTTCAGAATCACAACGGCGAATGGATTGATGCCATTGCCCAGGATGATGAACTGGTTATTAATGTGGGCGATATGTTATCCCGTCACACGAATAACAAACTGAAATCCACTATTCACCAGGTGGTGAACCCGCCAAGAGAATTATGGGGAACTTCCCGCTATTCGATCCCGTTTTTTATGCACCCGATAAGCGAAATGCCTTTGGACTGCCTGGAAAACTGCATTGATGCCGAAAATCCGAAACGCTATGACGATATTACCGCCGGTGATTTCTTATACGAACGTTTGGTAGATTTAGGGTTAATTAAAAAATAATCGCTATTTTTATAGTATTGTAAAAGACATTAAGTTCGATACTTAATGTCTTTTATGTTTTACAATATCGGTGATGCAAACGGTTATACCGGCTTGGCATCACCTCTATAATTTTTTTATGGCAAAGAAAATAAGCAGTTTAGAAGACCTTGGCGGATTTGTATTTTCCACCAATAAAGATTTTGAGTTCCATGACGAGCAGGAACAGGAAGAAACATTAGCGCCTGACAAACAACAACTGGAAGCCCATCTGGATAAAAAAAACAGAGGCGGTAAAACAGCAACCATCATCAAAGGGTTTGCAGGTAGTGAAGACGATTTAAAAACATTGGCCAAGCAATTAAAAACACTGTGTGGTGTGGGCGGGGCTGCCAAAGACGGAGAAATCATCATTCAGGGTAATTTCCGTGATAAAATCATGGATTTCCTTGTAAAAGAAGGCTATAAAGTAAAACGCGTAGGCGGTTAATAAAATTAAAACGAATGACAACAATTGAATCATCAGAATTAATCCTGAATCCGGACGGTAGTGTTTACCACTTAAACCTTAAACCGGAAAACATCGCTACAGATATTATATTTGTGGGAGACCAGAACCGGGTCTCTAAAATCACCAAACATTTTGATACCGTTGAATTTTCGACTCAAAAAAGAGAATTCAAAACCGAAACCGGTACCTACAAAGGCAAACGATTAACAGTAATGTCTACAGGAATCGGTCCCGACAATATCGATATTGTTATGAACGAACTGGATGCCCTGGTTAATATTGACCTGGAAACCCGTACGATTAAAAAACAGCTGACTTCCCTTAATATTATCCGCATCGGGACTTCCGGTTCCTTACAGGCTGATATTCCGGTAGACAGTTTTGTAATGTCGGAATACGGTTTAGGACTGGACAATATGCTTCGCTCCTATATTATAGATACTATTTCCGAAAAAGAAATTGAAGAGGCTTTTATCAAACATACCGACTGGGATCTGAGAAAAGGAAGACCTTATGTTGTAAAAGGAAGTGCTGCGCTATCAAAAAAAGTAGAAAGCAGCCAGATCCACAAAGGTTTTACCGGAACGGCAGGTGGTTTTTACGGCCCGCAGGGACGTGTACTGCGCTTACCGATTCAGGACGAACAGCTGAATGCCAAAATGGACAGCTTTAACTATAACGGCACCCGAATGACCAATCTTGAAATGGAAACCGGAGCAATTTACGGCTTGGCCCGCTTACTGGGTCACGAAGCCTTATCGCTAAATGCCATTATTGCCAACAGAGCCAACGGAACTTTTAGTGAAGATCCGTATAAAGCGGTGGATGAGCTCATCCTATACACCCTGAACAAACTGGCAGAATAAATGAACACCGTTGCCGCGAAGCTGCAAAAGAATATTCAGGAGATTGAGGATTTATTTCACCGTAAACAGCTTGCTGATTTCGATCGTAAAATTTCCGGTACCAAATGGTCTAAAAAAGAAATTTTAGGCCATTTGATTGATTCGGCTATTAATAACCTACAGCGTTTTACAGAAATCCAGTACCTGGAGAAACCGTATTCCGTAAGGCCATACAATCCGGATGAACTGGTAAAAGCAAATCGCTATCAGGAAAAAGACAGTCCCGATTTACTGCTGCTTTGGGTACAGCTAAACAGGCAGATTGCCTTTGTGATGCTCAATCAGACAGAAGACACCCTGGCTTATCCGCTATTATTACCGGATAATCAGCAGCGGGATCTCCGTTTTTTAATGACCGATTATGTTGTACATCTGGAACACCATCTTAAAGCAATAAAAAATGAAGCCAATAATTGAAACCGAAAGATTGTACATCCGGGAGTTAGTTCCTGAGGATGCTGCCGGTATTTTCCGTTTGGATTCCGATCCTGACGTGCATGAATTTTTAGGCAAAAAACCCATAAAAACACTGGAAGAAGCCCAAAATGCCATTGCGTATATCCGAACCCAATATCAGACGAATGGCATTGGCCGCTGGGCAATGGTTTTAAAAGACACCAATGAGTTTATTGGCTGGACAGGTTTAAAACTGATTACCGAGCCTCTCAATCAGCATGTTCAATTCTACGATCTGGGTTATCGTATTATTAAAGAACATTGGCGAAAAGGCTATGGTCTGGAATCGGCAACAGCGTGTCTGAACTACGGATTCAACACCATGCAGCTGGATAAAATTTATGCTTATGCCATGATTGGCAATACCGGATCGCGGGCTATTCTTCAAAAGCTGGAACCGTCGCATACCGAATTTTTCTCGGATGACGGGGATGAATGCATCTGGTTTGAATACACCAATAAAAAAGCCGGCAATTAACTTTGCTGGCTTTTTTTTAGAATTTCAACACCGTTTAGATAATCGGACGGACGCTGCCCTAACAGTTTATAAAAAGTATTGCTGAAAGTCGGGATACTGTTGTAACCAACCGCCTGCGCCACTTCGTTTACCGGTAATCTTTTTTCCAAAAGCAGCTCAATTGCTTTTAGCATTCTTCGGATTGTAAAAAACTGGATAAACGACATGCCGAGGTCTTTTTGAAACAGGCGGTATAAGGAACGCTCACTGAATCCGAATTTTGCTGCCAGATCCGAAAAAAAGATGGTTTCATCTAAATTTTCATCCAGATAGGATACAATTTTAATCAGCCTTTTATCTTTTGCCGAAGGTAATGCCAGCGGCAGATTGGTTTCACATATTTCCGGCAAGATCGCTTTAATGGCTTTTGCTATCACAAAATTCCGGCTGCCTTTTTTCAGATTACCATTCCACCGGTTTGTAAAAAGCATCATTTGCAATAGCAAATCATTTACCGGGTAAATTCCTTCATTATTATAAAAGGAATGTTCATTCTTATCTATCGGAAAATACAGGTTCCGCATCATTACATTTTCCGAACTGGGATGAATACTGTGCCTGATATTGTTCGGAATCCACATAAAATGGCGTGCCGGAAGAAAATAGGTTTTGGTTTCGGTGGTCACATATACAATCCCGCCTTCCGTATACAACAGCTGTGCTTTTTCGTGCCGGTGCGTTGGAATGAGCAATTCGCCCATCAAATCATGATGGCAGTAAATACTGCTCTTATCGGTATCGACATCTTTGGTATAGTATTTTTCAATGACCTGATTGTTTTGCTCCATAGTGTCTGAAATGAATATGTTTTTGGCTTATAACAATAATAAGCTGCTATATTATTTCTCTAAAATTGTAATCTAAACCAATAATATTAAAATTAATAAAAAGCTTTTGTTATTAAAACTTTATTTTTTGGTTTTATTTTTTATCAAAATATCAATTTATGAACTCAGATAGAATTCGATTTCAAAATTACAAAGACAAAGTGATATCCGCACATCAGGCCGCCGGTTTTTTCAAAGACAAAATGGTTATTGGCTCCAGCGGATTCACCAAAGCCGGCGACAGCAAAGCGGTACTTCCTGCCTTTGCCCTTCGGGCAGAACATGAAAACATCGGCATTACCCTGATTACCGGCGCTTCTTTAGGACACACTACCGATGCCGATTTGGCCCGAAGCAATGTCCTTTATAAAAGAATGCCTTTCCAGGTAGATCCGGTAATGCGGGGGAAAATCAACAGCGGCGACATTCTTTTTATTGACCAGCATCTTAGCGAAACCGCTGAATTACTGGAAAACAAACACCTTCCGAAGCTGGATTTCGCTATTATTGAAGCAGCTTATATTGACGAAAACGGAAACATCATCCCCACTACTTCCGTTGGCAACTCGGCCACTTTTGCGCATTTAGCCGATCAGATCATTATTGAGATCAATACCTCCATCCCTTTTGAATTTAAAGGAATACACGATATTTTTATTCCCGATGCCTATCCGCACCGCAATCCGATCCACATCACTACTTCCGACGAACGAATCGGTTCTGATGTGATTGCGATCAACCCGGAAAAAGTAGTCGGAATCGTTTTTACGGAAATTCCGGACAGCCCGGCACAAACCGCCGCTCCCGATGTAAAAACCACCGCTATAGCCAATCATTTGCTGGCCTTTTTTGAAAAAGAAATTCAAAGCGGACGTTTAACCAATTCGTTAATGCCGCTACAGGCAGGAATCGGAAAAGTAGCCAACGCCGTAATGTCGGGACTTGCCAAAGGAAACTTTGAAAATCTGGTTATGTATTCCGAAGTGCTTCAGGACAGTACTTTCGAATTGATCGATACCGGCAAAATGACCTTTGCCTCGGCATCGTCCATTACCGTTTCCGAAGACTGCTACAAGCACATACTGAAGCATTTTGACAACTACAAAGACAAGATTATCTTACGTCCTCAAAACATCAGCAATGCCGCCGAAGTGATCCGCCGCCTGGGCATCATCGCGATTAATACGGCTATTGAATTTGATATTTACGGTAATGTAAACTCCACCCATATATCGGGAACAAAAATGATGAACGGTATTGGCGGTTCCGGCGATTTTGCCCGAAATGCCTACCTGAGCATTTTTGTAACCCAGTCCTCATCTAAAGAATTCAATGCCATTTCCCATGTACTGCCAATGGTTTCGCATGTGGACCATACGGAACACGACGTGGACATTCTGGTAACCGAACAGGGATTAGCCGATTTGAGAGGCCTGGCTCCAAGAGAAAGAGCCCGGGTAATCATTCAAAACTGCGCACACCCGGAATACCGTGACCAGCTGCAGGATTATTTTGAAAGAGCCTGCCTTAGAGGCGGCCACACCCCGCACCTGCTGGAAGAATCATTTCTTTTTCACACCAGATATACCGAAACAGGCTCCATGAAGCAAAACTGTCTCGTAACCTATTAAAAACAATAACATTTGTGTTGTTTTCTTTGTTTATTTGCGAAAAACTTTCCCCGGTAGTAAATCTTATTTATTATACGGGGAATGTTTATTTTTACCCCCTTCTTGTCTTAAAAATCTATTTTCTCTTACTATCTTAGCAATTAATTTTTTCACATGAAAACAATTCGAATTGCTGGAGTGCCGGAGCATTTTAATTTACCCTGGCATTTGTGCATTGAAAACGGCGAATTTAACGAAGTAGATATTGACTTACAATGGGTTGATGTTCCGGAAGGAACCGGAAAGCTATGCCAGATGCTTCGTGATAATCAAACAGATATAGCGATACTATTAACGGAAGGAATTGTAAAAGATATAGCCGGAGGAGGCAATCCGAGCAGTATCGTGCAAACCTATGTGCAGTCGCCTTTGATCTGGGGTATTCACGTTGCCGCAAATGCTCCTTACAACCACTTATCCGATTTAGAACAAAAAAAAGCAGCCATCAGCCGTATGGGTTCGGGCTCGCATTTAATGGCTATCGTAAACGCTAAAAACGAAGGCTGGAATACCGATGCCCTTTCCTTTGAAATTGTCAATACCATTGACGGTGCGGTAGAAGCCCTGACAAACGGTACTGCAGATTATTTTATGTGGGAACGTTTTATGACAAAGCCACTTGTCGATAACGGTACTTTCCGAAGAATCGCCGATTGCCCGACGCCATGGCCCTGCTTTGTTATTGCCGTGCGCAATGAAGTTCTGGAAAAAGACAAACATGTAATCGACCAGATTCTGGAAATTATCAATACAACTACCCGTGAGTTTAAAGAAATTCCGAGTATTGACCGGACACTGGCAAGCCGCTTTAATCAAAAAACGGAAGACATACAGGAATGGCTGAAACTGACACAATGGTCACAAAAACAATTCGATAAAAAAACGTTCGAAAAAGTACAGTCTCAATTATTCGATCTGGGCATTATCAGTACGAAAATTGGTTATGAAATGGTTGTAAAATAATTTTACAGTTTTATTGACGCTAAAATGACTTCACCCACGGCAACAAATTTAAAAAAAGTAAAAGAAAAGCTTTCTTTGCCAAAGCCATGGGATAATATTGTCATTTTTTTACTGAATATCTTAATAACCATTCCGATTTTTATTATTGCCCATCAGAATTTAATTGATCCGGAATGGTTTTTACATATCGACAGAGTATTGCTGTTTGTGGTGATACTGGTACTGGTTCAGCTGGCACTCCGCCTGCTCAAAACGGTCATCATTATCTGTATTTTCCTGTACCTGCTGGCTTTGATCTGGGGGACTTTATTTGGCGGTTACGGTTTTAATTCCGTTTTTGAAGATTATCGTGCCATGATCTACACCATGTCGGAAGATGCCAATCCGCAGGATATCATTATCTCTAAATTACTGCCGTTTCCCAACAAATCCAAGATTATAGATGCTGTAGATTATACCAATCCTAAAGTCCGCAATTTTGCCTTAAAAGCCACTACCCTGCATTTTCAGGATGTAAAAGGATTCCGGGAATACCGCCAGATCATTCAGTGCTTTGCCGTTTTTGCCGAGGTTAAAAAACGATGGAATTATGTTAACGATCCGAAAGGCCGGGAATACATCGCTTCGGCCAGTGAATCGCTGCAGCACTTTTCCGGCGATTGTGATGACCACGCCATCCTGATGTCGGCATTGATACGCGCCATTGGCGGTACGCCAAGAGTAATCCATACCGGAGGCCATTTGTATCCGGAAATGCTCATTGGTACCAAAGCCGATCTTGAAAACGTGATTTACCTGATCAAAGAGGTTCTTTTTAAAGAGGAAAGTAAAGGCAAAGACATTAATTACCACATAGACGAACGCGGTCAGATCTGGCTGAATCTTGATTATACAGCCAAATATCCGGGTGGTCCGTTTATGTCGGAAGAAATTCTGGGTGAGCTTACCTTTAATTAATTACCAGTTAATTTCCGGTTTTCCTTTTCCTTTCAGAAAGGCGTTGGCTTTCGAAAAATGACGGTTTCCAAACCATAATCCCCTGTTTGCACTCAATGGCGAAGGATGTCCGGTTTCCAGCACAAAGTGACGGTTCCGGTTTATTTTGGCACCTTTTTTCTTGGCAAATCCGCCCCAAAGTAAGAAAACAACGTCTTCTTTTTCATCGGAGATTTTCTGAATCACGGCATCGGTAAATTCTTCCCATCCCTGATTCTGATGGCTGCCTGCCAGGCTTTCTTTTACGGTTAAAGTTGCGTTTAAAAGCAGTACACCCTGGTCTGCCCAGCGTTCCAGGTTTCCGGTTTTCGGAGTGCCGATGCCCAGATCACTTTCAATTTCCTTGAAAATGTTTTGCAGCGACGGCGGGAAAGGAATACCATCGTTCACCGAAAAGCAAAGTCCGTTTGCCTGATTGGGTCCGTGATACGGATCCTGACCAATGATAACGACTTTTACATTATCGAAAGGGCAATGGTCGAAAGCTGAAAAAATATGGCTTCCTTTCGGATAACATTTAAATTGCAAATATTCGTTCTTTACGAAGGCGATTAATTTTTCGAAATATGGCTTATCAAACTCAGAAGCGAGTACATTTCCCCAGGAAGGATGTATATTTACTTGCATTTTTTTATTTTTTATCAAAAATAGTATTTTTAGCAGACATTTAGCCTTAGCGATTGGGCTTCTTTGTAAATTTGCAATTCAACTTTTTAAAATGATTTCAATTACCGATAAAACCCTTCAAGATTTAGAATTCAGAACGATACTGAATACCATTTCGGATATTTGCAATACCGAAATCGGGAAAAATAAAGCTCTTGAAATTACACCCTATAAAGATCAGGAAACCCTGATGGATGCGTTATTGCAGACATCCGAGTACGTTTCTTCGTTTACCAATAACAACGCCATACCGAATCATTATTTCGATACCATTACCAATGAGCTTAAGTTTCTGGCCATTGAGGACAGTTTTCTGGAGCTGAGCAGCTTTAGAAAAATAAGTGCTTTGTCGGAAACCGTTAATACGCTGCTTTTGTTTTTCAGAAAATTTGAGGATTATTATCCCAAGTTAAACGAAAAGGCTTCGGAAGTGGAGCTGACAAAATTCATCGTTCAGAAAATTGATGAGGTTGTTGACAAATACGGGGAAATTAAGGATAATGCCTCCCCGGCGCTGGTGGAAATCCGCCGTAACATGAACCTGGTACGCGGAAAAATCAACCAGAGTTTCGGAACGGCACTTTCGAGTTATAACAGCCTGGGATACCTGGACGACATCCGCGAAACGATTGTCGATAACCGCCGTGTTCTTGCTGTTTTGGCCATGTACCGCCGTAAAGTAAAAGGAACGATACTGGGCAATTCCAAAACCGGAAGCATTACCTATATCGAGCCGGAAGCGACTTTGCGCTATTCCCGTGAATTAAGCAACCTGGAATATGAAGAGCGTGAGGAAATAACGCGTATTTTAAAACAGCTGACGAACACTATCCGTCCGTATCTGGAGCTTTTAAAACAGTACCAGGAATTTCTGAGCGATATTGACATTGTTGCCGGAAAAGCCAAATATGCCTATAGAATCAACGGTATCCTGCCTACAATCACCAATGAAAAAAGATTGTTTTTCCGCGAGGCCTACCATCCTATTTTATACCTGAACAACAAGCAGAAAAATGCGCCTACCTATCCGCAGACCATTGAGCTGAATGATGAGAACCGGATCATCGTGATTTCCGGCCCTAATGCCGGCGGAAAGAGTATTACCTTAAAAACCATCGGTTTGCTGCAGTTAATGCTGCAAAGCGGGATTTTAATTCCGGTACACGAGCGCAGTGAAACGTTCTTATTTGACAGGATATTAACCGATATCGGCGATAATCAGTCGATTGAAAATCATTTGAGTACGTACAGCTACCGTTTGAAGAATATGAATTACTTCCTTAAAAAATGTAATTCCAAGACCTTATTCCTGATTGACGAATTCGGAACGGGTTCCGATCCGGAACTGGGTGGTGCTTTGGCCGAAACGTTTCTGGAAGAGTTTTATCACCGGGAAGCGTTCGGAATCATTACCACACATTATACGAATTTAAAAATCCTGGCGAACGAATTGCCGTTTGCCACAAATGCCAACATGCTTTTTGACGAGAAATCCTTAGAGCCGATGTACAAACTGCATCTGGGTCAGGCAGGAAGTTCCTTTACGTTTGAAGTAGCCCAGAAAAACGGTATTCCATACGGATTGATCAATCGTGCCAAGAAGAAAGTTGAAGGCGATAAAGTGCGTTTTGACAAAACCATAGCCAACTTACAGAAAGAGCGTTCCAAGCTTGAAAAAACCTCTCAGAATTTGAAGGAAGAAGAAAGCAAAGCCCGTGAGGAAAGCAAGAAAATGGAAGGCATTAACACCAAGATCCAGCAAAAACTGGAAAGCTACCAGGAATTATATGATGCTAACCAGCGTTTGATCTATATGGGTCAGAAGATGGACGATATTTCGGAAAAGTACTTTAACAACAAGAACAAAAAAGAGCTTATCGGTGAGTTTTTGAAAATGGTGGAAATTGAAAATTCCAAGCGTAAAAAAGTTACCGTTAAAGAGAAAAAAGCGAAGGAAATCGTTCAGAAAGAGATCATCGAAGAAGTAAAAGTCAAGGTTGAAGAAATCCGTAAAGAGAAAAAAGAAAAGAAGATAAAAGCCATCAAAGAGGAAAGCAATAAACCTAAGATTCCTTTAAAAGTGGGCGACCGCGTGCGTATGCTTGACGGTAAAGCCGTGGGCAGTATTGATGCTATTGAAAAGAATAAAGCAACGGTTAACTACGGGATTTTCACTTCCAAAGTGGATCTGGACAGTTTAGAGCTTGTGGAAAGAAAAAAATAACGAATGGAAGGTTTACCTAAAGATAAAAAAATTGTGCTTTTTGACGGTTACTGCAACCTGTGTGACAGTTCTGTGCAGTTTATCATCAGGCATGACAAGAATGATGTTTTCCGCTTTCTTCCGCTACAGTCGGAGCTGGGACAGCAGGTAATCCGGTATATCGGTATTGATACTGCCAAAACCGACAGTATTATTTTATACGAACCGGGAATTGCCTATCATTACAAGGCAGATGCAGCTATTAGTATTGCTAAAACAATAGGTGGCGTATATGCTCTTATGGGCGTGTTTTCACTGGTTCCGAAAGCCATTGCCAATGCCGTTTACGATTATGTTGCCCGAAACCGCTACAAATGGTACGGCAAAAAAGAAAGCTGTATGATGCCCACACCGGAGCTAAAGGCTAAATTCCTGTAAAACTGATAATTATCATTATTTTATCTTTTTTTAAAGTATATATTTGATTGAAACTTAAATCTTATACTTTATGGAAAAACTGGCAATGCCCTTGTATTCCTGGTCGAACGGTGCCTTTATTATGATCGGTATCTTTTCACTGGTTGTATTTTGTCTTATAGGGATTGTATTCTTTATGATGAATACCGATAAAAAGAAAAAAGAACGGGATTAGAAAATTTCTAATCCCGTTCTTACATTCAGAAAAAAAATTAAATTATTTTTTAACGATCTTTTTAGTGCTAACACCTTCGTTAGTTGTGATATTCATAAAATAAACACCTGCGTTTAATTCCGAAACATTTACCTGAGCTTCAGATACCGCATCCAGTTTAACAGTTTTTACAGTTCTGCCATTGATGTCGTTAACCTGAACAGCATTGATTAAAAGATTCGCATTGTTCGTAATCGTTACCACATCATTAGCCGGGTTAGGGAAAACGGATAGTTTAGACGCTAAGAAATCGGCAGTTGAAGCCGTTGCTGTAGCGGTAATCGCAACATTATCGATGCTCAGCAAATTCTTGTCACTATTATTATTTCTCCAGGCAATGTAGATATTCTGTCCGGCAAATTGGGATAGATCTATCGTTTTATTTTGCCAGGTATTCACCTCTGCTGAGATATTATAAACGGTAGTCCCGAAATTTGCAATACTGGTTCCGGTGGTAGAAACATATACGGTATAACCATCTCTGAAAGCAGGATCGGTATCTCCGGATTTCGCATTGAATTTTAATTCAACTACATTATTAGCCGGCACTGCAATTTGCGGCGACACTAACCATCTGTCTGCCTGTCCGGCAGGATTAAACCATGATGTTGTAGAGGCTACTTTATTTCCCGCTTCTGAAGTCCAGGAAACAACAGCCCAGGCATTTGTTCCAAATACTCCCGCATAGGTTCCGTTTGGCGTTAATCCGTCTACATTATGAAGTGTCCATCCCGCTAAAGTGGCATTGTTTTCAAAATTTTCCTGAAAAATAGTAGTTTGTGCATTCGCACTAAATAGCGTTCCAAATAGCAGACCTGCAAAAAGTAATGTTCTTTTCATTAAATATATTTTTAGATTAATAAAAGTAAATTTAACGACTAAAATTTAAGTAAAAAACTACAAATATGTTAATTCGGAAAATCCCTACAGCAACGTTAATACCTATAAAAAAACCTTAAGATTAACTTAAGGTTTTGGATAAAAGCTATTTTTTTTACTAATTTTCTTATTTTCTAAGGTAAAAATCCAATAAAACAATGGCTGCCATTGCTTCAACGATAGGTACTGCACGCGGCACCACACACGGATCATGACGTCCTTTCCCCTGCTGTTCGATCAGATTGCCTTTATTATCAAGAACTTCCTGTTTTTGCATAATGGTGGCTACCGGTTTAAAAGCGACCCTGAAATAGATATCCATTCCATTGCTGATACCTCCCTGGATTCCGCCGGAAAGATTGCTCTTTGTTGTCCCGTCAGCATTGTACAGGTCATTGTGTTCGCTTCCTCTCATTTTAGCCCCGCAGAAACCGCTTCCGTATTCAAATCCTTTAACGGCATTAATGGAAAGCATGGCTTTACCCAATTCGGCATGAAGCTTGTCGAAAACCGGTTCTCCCAGGCCAATCGGCACATTCTGGATCACACAGGTTATCGTACCGCCAACGGTATCCCCGTCTTTGCGGATTTCTTTAATATAGTCTTCCATTTTCTGAGCCGTTGCCAGATCCGGACAACGCACCGCATTTGACTCCGTTAAGGAAAAATCCAAAGCCTGGTAGGGTTTGTCGATAAAGATATCACCAACAGAAGAAACAAAAGCATTAATCTTAATTTCCGGCATTGCCTGTTTTGCAACAGCTCCAGCCACTACTCTGCTCACGGTTTCTCTTGCCGAGCTCCTTCCGCCGCCGCGGTAATCTCTTATTCCGTATTTCTGCTCATACACATAATCGGCATGGCTTGGACGGTAAGTATCTTTAATATGTGAATAATCGTCTGATTTCTGGTTGGTATTCGGCACTATAAACCCGATGGAAGTGCCTGTTGTTTTTCCTTCAAATATTCCGGATAAAAACTGTACTTCATCTTCTTCTTTTCGTTGGGTAACAATAGCCGACTGACCGGGTTTTCTTCTTTGCATTTCCTGTTGAATCGCATCAAAATCCAAAGCTATTCCGGCAGGACAGCCATCGATAATGCCTCCTAATGCGTCTCCATGTGATTCTCCAAAAGTTGTGATCCTGTATAGTGTTCCAAATGTATTTCCTGCCATGAGTATAATTTTTATACAAAAATAAGGTATTCCGTTAGCTTATCAATAATAAACTTTTCTCAAAAAACTAATAATTATTTAATGTTTCACTAAATATTTAATAACAACAAACCTGTTTATTTGTTAAACTTAAAATTCAATTCATTGAAAAAGAGAATTGTTGATATTGTAGTGATTTCCGATGTGCACTTAGGCACTTATGGTTGTCATGCCAAAGAATTATTGGAATATCTGAATAGTATCAAGCCAAAAATACTAATCTTAAACGGCGATATTATTGACATCTGGCAATTTAGAAAATCTTATTTTCCCAAATCCCATTTAAAGGTTGTCAAAAGGTTACTTGATTTTTCTTCCAAAGGAACCAAAGTTTATTATATTACCGGAAACCATGATGAAATGCTGCGGAAGTTCAGCGATACCACTATGGGGAATTTTTCCATAGTAGACAAACTGGTCTTACCGCTGCATGATAAAAAAGCGTGGATCTTTCACGGTGATATTTTCGACAATTCCGTTCATCATGCCAAATGGATAGCCAAGCTGGGCGGGATTGGCTATGATTATTTAATCCTGCTGAACCGTTTTATCAACTGGTGCCTGATAAAAATGGGCAAAGAGCCGTATTCGTTATCCAAAAAGATAAAAGCCAGCGTAAAAAAAGCCGTGAAGTTTATTTCGGATTTTGAAACCACCGCTACCGATCTTGCCATTGAAAAGAATTACGATTATGTGATTTGCGGACACATACACGAACCCAAGATCGAAGCCAAAGAAAATAAAAAAGGGAAAACGCTTTATTTGAATTCCGGTGACTGGGTTGAAAATTTAACCGCTTTGGAATACAACAAGAAACGATGGAAACTGTATCAGCACACCAAAGAGGCTTTTGCTGATGATGAAGAGGATTATTTCGAGCTGGAAACAAAATTAAGCCAGGAAATCCTTTCTCTAAAAATACTGATGAAAAGTTAATTATTTAACAAATTTTAGTAAATTAGCTAAAACATTTTACTAAAATGAAATTACGATACCTGCCCCTGATTGCTGTTGCATTTCTGGCTTCATGTTCCTCTTCCTCTGAAGGAGAAGGCACTACAGATAACCCGTCGGCTTCCGATTATTTTCCCTTGCGAAGCAGTAATTACTGGACCTACGAAATCAACGATGCAAGCGGGAATACTGTAAAAGATTCCTTATACATTTCTAACGATACCCTTATTGCCAGCACTGCTTATAAAAAGTTTAAAGCAAAAGATTTTCCAACCGGATTTTATTCCAATTCCTTAAACAAAAACGGTGTCCGGAAATCCGGTGACCAGTTACTGGCATCGGGAACCATAGGGATCACTCCGGCCGCACAGCTGCCCATTAATATAAACCTGAGTGATTTTATCATATTTAAAGAAAATGCTGCTCCCAATCAGCTCTTGAGTACGGTTACCGGCGTGATGCAGCAAACCGTTCAGGAATACCCCTTAACGATAGAATATAAGGTTACTTCAAAGGCAGGCAATTCCTTTTCCAACTATATTTCTCCCAACGGAGATCCGTATACCAATGTAAAAGCTGTTAACACAATTGTTAATTTAAAAGTTTCGACTGTAGTTTTTGGCATAACTTTTGTAGTACTACCGTCGCAGGACGTTCTTATTTCTACGCAGTATTTTTCAAAAGACATTGGTGTGGTGCATACGAATACCAATTTAAGTTATCAGTTAGCAGCAGGTCTTCCCCCGGGAATCTCTTTACCAATACCGAGTTCGGCGAATCAAACGCAACAGGAATATTTAGACGTTTATCATATTAATTAAAAAGAAAAATCACTCTGTAACTTCATAAAATCGTTTGTTAAAGAATTACAAATGGTTTTATTAAAAACTAACCGCAGAGTGGTATTATTTGTTAAATTATTTATTTATGAAGAAACTATTTTTCTCTGCCTTTATGCTAATCGGATTAGCATTTGGCGCACAAGCTCAGGAAATTTCTAAAAATGCATTAGGTCTGCGTTTAGGAGACAATGATGGTTTTGGTGGAGAAGTATCTTATCAGAGAGGTCTTTCAAAAAACAATCGTCTTGAAGTGGATTTAGGCTGGAGAAACAGCAAGCACACCGATGCTTTCAAACTATCAGGTTTATATCAATGGGTTTGGAACATTGATGGTGGCTTTAACTGGTATGCTGGTGTTGGTGCCGGAGTGGGCAGTTGGAGTTATGAAAACGATTACCATGTTGATGTAAAAGACAGCGGTACTTTCGTTTTTGCAGCCGGTGATATCGGAATTGAGTATGTATTCGATATTCCGTTACAGCTATCATTAGACTTCCGTCCTGAACTTTATTTTAATGATGATTACAGAGGAGACAATTTTGGTCCGGATATCGCATTAGGTATTCGTTACCGTTTCTAAATAAAAAAGTCCCGAATAGTATTCGGGACTTTTTTTATGAAAAATCTTTTACGGCCTTGAGGTATAAATTCTCATACAGCGGTAAAACATTCATGATATCAAATTCTTTGGAAACTTCGAGGGCATTTTTCTTAAACTGCAGTAAGGTTTCGTCATCCGACAATATTTTTACAGCATTTTCAGACATCTGCATAACATCACCCACATCACTCAGGTAACCGGAGAATCCCTGCTTGTTCACTTCCGGCAATCCTCCCGAATTACTTGAAATAACCGGTACGCCGCAAGCCATGGCTTCCAGAGCAGCTAATCCGAAACTTTCCGTTTCCGACGGCAGTAAGAACAAATCGGAATAGCACAATATCTTATCGATCTCATTACTGTTTCCGAAGAAAATAACCTTATCGGTAATGTTCAGGTCTTCACATAGTTTTTCGGCTACTTCTTTTTCCGGTCCTTCTCCAACCATCATTAGTTTGGAGGGAATCTGTTTCTGAATTTCATTAAAGATTTTCACCACATCCGGAATGCGTTTTACTTTTCGGAAGTTACTGATATGGGTAATGATTTTCTCTTCTTTAGTTGCCATTAAAGAACGATGGCAGGGAGAATTTACATCTATCCTGTTTTTGTCAATTTCAATGAAGTTGGGAATTACCTGAATTTCTTTTTCAATATCAAACAACCGGTAGGTTTCGTCTTTCAGGCTTTGGGAAACCGAAGTCACCACATCCGATTTATTGATACTAAAACTTACAGCAGGCTTATAAAAAGGGTGATTTCCCACTAAAGTAATATCCGTTCCGTGTAAGGTGGTTACCATCGGGATACGGATTCCTTCATCTTCCAGCATTTTTTTAGCCATATAGCCGGCATAGGCATGAGGAATGGCATAATGAACGTGCAGCAATTCAATTTTGTGCAGTTTTACCATATCCACCAGCTTGCTCGACAACGCTAATTCATAAGGCTGGTAATGAAATAAAGGATATTCCGGAACGTGTACTTCGTGATAGTGTATATTGTGATTTAATAAGGCCAGACGAACCGGCTGACTGTAAGTTATAAAGTGTATTTCGTGTCCTCTCCGCGCCAGTTCCAGGCCCAGCTCTGTAGCCACTACTCCACTACCTCCAAAGGTTGGATAACATACTATAGCAATTTTCATTTTTTAATTTTAAAAGTGAAACTAAAGTACAGTAAAAAAGTAAGGTAAAACCGATTTTTAGATAAAATTAACGAAATAAAAAGGTTATCGTTTTAAGACTTTCTCATAGCCTGAAATCCATTCGGCAACTGTCATTTTTGTAAAAAGTTCCGCCAGTAAATCATACGGAATCGCCTCCATCTTTTTAAAACGGATACAACTTTTCCCCATATCCAGTTTTGTTTTAACATGTTTGGGATATTCGGCCACAAACCAATCCAGCAGGTTTTTATCCATATACATCCCCATGTGGTACACCGCAATAAAGTTCTTCTGGGAAGCAATACTCAAAAACGGCAAAGCCTGTTTGGGATCACAATGATAACCGTTCGGATAGATACTATGTGGAACCACATAGGTTACCATACCATAGCTCATGGTTTCCTCAAAACCTTCCGGAAGATTTTCTTTGGTAATTTTTCGCAATGTATTCATTGCTGCTTTCCGGTCGTCCGGTAAGGCATCAAAATACGCGTCTGCTGTTGTTGCTTTAGATTGCATAAAACTTGTTTTTAGAACGGAAACCGGATTGCTTAATCGGTTATCGCTTCATAAATCACTTTCTGAATATCTTCTCTTATATTCTCTTTGGAAAGTTTGTTTACCGTACTTTCCGGGAATGTTCTGTTTGAAAGGAAAACATATACAATTTCCTTATCCGGATCGGCCCATGCCATGGTTCCGGTAAATCCGGTATGCCCGAAACTGGTCATCGACACACAGCCACAGGTTGGTCCTTCTTTTCCTAATTGCGGTTTGTCAAATCCTATTCCTCTTCTATTTCCTTCTTTGCAAAAAGCACAGTTATTAAAATCGTCAAAGGTTTTTTCAGAGAAATACTGATGGTTTCCGTAGTTTCCTTTTTGCAGGTACATCTGCATCATTTTGGCCACATCAACCGCATTGGCAAACAATCCGGCATGTCCGGCTACACCATCCTGCATTGCCGCACCCATATCGTGAACATAGCCCTGAACTTTGGTGTAACGGTAGTATTTGTCAATCTCTGTTGGCGGAATAATATCCATATCCATTTTTCGCAACGGGTTATAGGTCATAGTACTTGCTCCCAACGGTTTGTAGAAAGCGGCATCACTTAGCACATCCAATGTTTTATGGGTGGTTTTCTCCAAATAATCTTTAAGCAGGATAAACGAAAAGTCACTGTATTTGTATTCTTTCTTCGGCAATAATTTGCTCATCGCAATTCGTTTGATGATCGTGTCCGAATAGTCTTTTCTCAAATACAGATTTTCATCAACCTGAAGCGGAAATTCCGGGGAATACGTCAAACGGTAATATTTTTTGGAAGGGCGTTTGGTGCTGTCCAGCGTACTCTGATAAAAAGGAATCCATGCCTGAAAACGAGCCTGGTGCGTCAGCATGTCTTTTAAAGTAATGTTCTTTTTATCGGTATCGGCAAAAACCGGCAGCATTGTTCCCAGTTTAGCATCCATTTCCAGTTTTTTCTTATCGTACAACTGCATAACGTTAGGCAATGTCGACAATATTTTCGTTAATGAAGCCAGATCATAGACATCCTGATTCGTTACCTTATCGGTGTTTTTATAGTCGCGGTATCCAAACGATTTCTGATAGAAAATTTTTCCTTTTCTGGCTACTACTATCTGTAATCCGGGTGTCATTTTTCCGTCGATTGCTTTTTGAGCGAGCTTGTCGATCTTAGCCAGGATGTACGGATTCATTCCCACATTTTGCGGTGTTGTAAATCCAAGACGGTTAATTTTGCTGGTTTTCAGTCCGTCGTTAACCTTAAATGCATTGTTAATCGAAACCGGAAGTTTTCCTTTGGCTCCGATTCCGCCAAAGATCACTTCTGCCGCTACCGTCTGCGCAATATCATTATTCTGATACGCCAGCACTACCCCTTTAAAAACATCAAAGCTTTCAATGGACAGCAATGTATACGGTTTTGCAAAAACGGTCAGGATCACATTATTACTGCCGGCAAACAGGTTTAACAGGGATAGTTCCTTTGGCGTGAAATCATGTTTCTTCCAGGCACCGTCCGCTTTGTGGAATCCGACAATTATTTTGTTGTAGTTTTTTAATTTATCCAGCATTAACGGAACGGAATCCAATGCTATTTCCGTGACCGGCGCATAGGTTCGCAACGTATTCAGGAATGTTTCGTTCTTATCATCACCCAGTTTTATATAGGCGATGTTTTCATTTTCCAGCGCGCCAATCGGCAGTTCATTATCGGCATTTTTTAAAACTGTAATGGCATTTTCATACAGCTGGTAGTTTAAATCGTCAAACTCCGGCGCGTTCAAATCGCTAACCAGGTTATTTAAATCAATCGGTTTGTATTTGTTCAGCCCGATTCTGTATTTGTATTTCAGGATCTTTTTTACCGAATATTCAATACGGTCATCCGATAAAATCGAGTCGTTGTATGCCTGGCAAAATTTTTCGATGGCAACCGGAACGTTTTCTGCAAATAACAAAACGTCATTTCCGGCTAAAAAAGCTTCCAGATCAATATCGCCCGGCTGTTTGAAATTGCTGGCGCCTTTCATGTTCAGCGCATCGGTAAAAATCAATCCGTCGAAGCCCAGTTCTTTCTTCAGTACGTTTGTTACCACTTCATACGAAATAGAACTCGGATAATTCGGACGCGGTTCCAGGCTCGGCACATTTAAGTGGGCGACCATAACGCTGGAAAGTCCTTCCCTGAATAGTTTTTTATACGGGTAAAATTCAACATCTTCCAGTCGTTCTTTTGTAAAGTTTACGAGCGGCAGGGTGTAATGGGAGTCGTTTTCGGTAGCGCCGTGTCCGGGAAAGTGTTTTCCGGTGGCATATACATTTTCGCTTTGAATACCTTTCATCAGCGCCAATGCCCGTTTGGTTACATTTTCTTTGTTTTCCCCGAATGAACGGTTACCGATAATAGGGTTACGGGGATTTGTATTGATATCCAGCACCGGTGCAAAATTAAAATGCAGCCCCATACGTTTTGCCTGTATCGCCATTTGCTGTCCCATTTTTTCTATCAGTTTTATATCCTGAATAGCACCCAAGGTCATATTCCACGGATAACGATAGGTAGAGTCCAGACGCATGCTCAATCCCCATTCGGCATCAATACCCATGAACAGCGGTACTTTGGATTTGGATTGGTAAAAGTTCGTCAGTCTTGCCTGACGCACCGGGCCACCCTGAAAAAAGATCAGTCCGCCTACTTTGTAGTCTGTAACGAGTTTTTCAACCGATTTCACATGTGCTGCATCTTTATTGGAATAAGCCGCTACCATGAAAAGTTGTCCCAGTTTTTCTTCAAAAGTCAATTGATTGTAGATACTATCCACCCAGGTTTTCTCACGCTCTTCAGAAAAGTCTGAAACAGGTTTAGGGCTTTGAGCAAAGAGCAACTGACTGCAAAATAATATTAGAAAAACCGAATATCTCATTAACGTATTTTTTAAATAAATAAAATCATCATGCACAAATTGCCGCATGATGATTTTTAATATTAGTATTTTATTTTTTGTTTTAAAAGAAGCGGCTGTGCCAGCTTTCGCTAGCAGGAACTTCCCAAAAATCCTGCCATTCCCCAATGGTATTAACCAGATTATTAAAAACAATAGTGTTTTCGGAAACCGCTTTTTCTTTTGCCATTTTCTTAAACTCGATCAACGGTTTGTGAGCAATATGCTCGCCCAGTTTAAAAGTAACATTCATCTTGTCTAAAAGATCAACGCTGTACTTTTTCTCTAAATCCTGGATGAACTGAACCGAAGCATCAATGGAGCATCCTGTAGCGGATTGTTTTTCCTGATTAACGGCCAGTATAATGAAACGGTTATATCTGGTTACAAAGGAAGCTTCCAGTCCGGTTCCGTGTGCAGCCCAATTGCTGATAAAACCCTCAAGAGAAGCTTCTATTTCGGCAATTTCTTCTTCTGAGAATTTTCGGTTTGCCTGATAAATCCAGATTTTGGATTCTTCCGGCAAGGTATCAAAAGGTACATACATAATTATAAGTCTTTAGCATTAGCAATTAATTCTGCCACGTCCATAACTTTGATCTCGTGTTCTTTTTCTTTGAACTTCACACCATCCGTCATCATTGTATTACAAAACGGGCAACCTGCTGCTATAATTTCAGGCTGGGTTTCAAGAGCATCTTCCGTACGCTCCACATTAATATCTTTGTTTCCTTTTTCAGGTTCTTTAAACATCTGTGCGCCACCGGCTCCGCAACATAGTCCGTTTGCACGGGAACGTTTCATCTCTACCAGTTCGGCATCCAGTTTCCGGATTAATTCACGGGGTGCTTCATAAACATTATTGGCACGTCCTAAATAGCACGGATCGTGGAACGTAATTCTTTTTCCTTTGAATTGTCCTCCTTCAATAGTTAAACGCCCGTCGTCCAGAAGGGATTTTAAAAACTGCGTGTGGTGAACCACTTCATACGTTCCTCCAAGTCCCGGATATTCGTTTTTAATCGTATTGAAGCAATGCGGACAAGCCGTCACGACTTTCTTTACTTCATAGGCATTCATGACTTCGATATTCATCATTGCCTGCATCTGGAACAGGAATTCGTTTCCGGCTCTTTTTGCAGGATCGCCGGTACAGCTTTCTTCCGTACCTAAAACAGCAAAAGGAACATTCGCCTGGTTTAATATCTTTACAAATGCTTTTGTAATTTTTTTAGCTCTATCGTCAAAACTTCCTGAACACCCAACCCAGAAGAGCACTTCCGGCTGTTTGCCCTGGGCCATCATTTCGGCCATTGTAGGAACTACTAAATTTGCTGACATATCTTTTATAATAGTTGCAAAACTTGCAATGTTGTTTTTAAATTAATTTTCGTCTTTCCAGTTCAAACGGTCCATTTGGTTGTACTGCCAAGGCGCTCCGTTGTTTTCGATGTTGGTCATCATACTGTTCAGCTCTGTTGGTGCCGCACTTTGCTCCATCACCAGATATCTTCTCATATCCATAATAATGGAAAGCGGACTGATATTTACCGGGCATTCTTCCACACAGGCATTACAGGACGTACAAGCCCATAATTCTTCTGTAGTGATGTAATCATTCAATAATGATCTGCCATCCGGTATAAAAACACCTTTATTGGCATCAATATTTTTTCCAACTTCTTCCAGACGATCACGCGTATCCATCATGATCTTTCTTGGTGATAGTTTTTTACCTGTCTGATTTGCCGGACAAGAAGACGTACAACGTCCGCATTCCGTACAGGTATAAGCGTTCATTAGCTGTACCCAGTTTAAATCCTGAACATCACTTGCCCCGAATTTAGAATGCACTGCCGTTTCGTCTGCCGGCGGTGCAGCAAAAGGATCGGCATTTGGGTCCATCATTAATTTTACTTCTTTGGTAACCGATTCCAGGTTGTCAAATTGCCCCTGTGGTTTTAAGTTCGCAAAATAGGTATTTGGGAAAGCCAACAGGATGTGCAAGTGTTTTGAAAAGTACAGGTAGTTCAGGAAGATCAGGATCCCCACGATGTGCAACCACCAGGCCGCTCTTTCGATTACCACTACTGCTCCTTCTGACATTCCGTTGAATATTGGCGCAATAAACTGCGATACCGGGAAAGCTCCCGCCTGACTGTAATGCCCCACTCCCAATGTTTGTAAATGCAGATCGGCCGCATTTAAAACCAGGAATAAAACCATTAAAACGGTTTCAAAATACAGGATGTTGTTTGCATCGCTTTTTGGCCAGCCTTTTAAGTCGTTGCTAATGAATCGCTTTAGCTTAACAATATTTCTTCTGATCCAGAACGTGACAATGGCAACGATTACCAATAATGCCAGTACTTCAAAAGAGCCGATCAGGATGTTATAGAAAACACCCAGAAAGGAGAAAACCCGGTGTGTTCCGAATAATCCGTCAATCAGAATTTCCAGCACTTCAATATTAATGATAATAAAGCCTAAATAAACTACTATATGCAGCGCACCGGCAATAGGTCTTTTAACCATTTTTGATTGTCCTAAAGCAATCATTGCCATGTTTCTCCATCGCTCTTTAGGATTATCATATCGGTCTACATCCTGTCCTAATTTGATATTACGAATCAGTTTTTTTACATTTTTAGCAAAATAACCAATTCCTAATATAAGAATGATGGCAAATAGTATATTGTCTAAATAACTCATATAAATAGTAATTAATGCTATTATTTTTTATCTTCCGAATTAGCCTTTTCTTCTTCAGGGGCTACATAAGGCGCTGCCTTTTTACCAAATAAAGAGAAATGTACATATCGCTTAGGGTTCAACTTCATATCGCCAAGCAACAATTCCAATTGTTTGGAAGCACCTGCCAGGTTTTTATACATGGCTTCGTCTTTTAACAATTTACCCATTGTTCCTTTTCCTGCCTGTAAATCCAGCATGATCTTGTCTACATTTGCCAATGTGGTTTCAAGATTTTTGATTGTTTTTCCAAGGTTTGCTTTAGCCAGTGTATCGGACATTTTTGCAAAGTTGGTCGATACTTTATCAATATTGGTAATGGTATGATCCAGTTTTCCTTTGTTATCGGCTAATAATTTGTCAACATTAGCAGAAGCCGCACTAAAATGGGTCAGCGTTTTGTTTAGCTCCGCTACAGTACTTTTCAGGTTAGCCTGTGTTGCCGGGTCCAAAACGTTGTTTACACTGGTTAGCATTACATCGGCATTTGCCAGAACTTTATCCAGTCTTTCCTGGATGGGTGCTAATTTATCTTCCAGTTTCGCTGTTAATCCCTGTTTTACATCTCCTTGTAAATAATCGCCGGATTGTGCTATGGAAGTATCTTTAAAGTTAGGAATAATAGCAATTTGTTTTCCACCGATGAATCCCGGTTCGTAAATACTGGCAATACTGGACTTCGAAATAGCGAAATCATTTTTAATCTGCATTTCTACCAATAATTTCCCGGTATTTTTCTGAATTTCGATACTGTTGATTTTACCAACCACCAATCCGTTGATCGTAATGGGCGCCGAAGGTGATAATCCTTCCACGTTGTCATATACTACATAAAAATTACGATTGGAATCAAATAGGTTTTTACCTTTTAGAAAACTGTACCCCCATAAACATACTACGATTGAGGTAATGACTAAAATTGCCGTTTTTATTTCTCTTGTTATTTTCAAAATTCAATTATTTAATGAGCAAAATTAAAAATAAATATTTTCAATTACGGGATTTATTTTAAGGCTTCCTGAATAGTAATCTTTTTACCGTCTTTGTAGGCAACAATAAATGCCGACGTAAATCCTTTATCCTTAGCTTGTGCTAAAAGTTCTTTTGCCTCAGAATGCTCCTTGGTTTGTCCGTAAAAATATTTAATAATGTTCTTATCTTCTTCCATGGAAATATTGTTTAGTCCCTTAAAATTACCGGGTACTAAATCCAATTTCTTTCCGCTGGCAGAGATCTGAACTTTAAAAACCACTCCTTTATTAGAAGCTACCGGTTTTATTTCTTTTTTAATTTCCTTAGTTACTTTAGCAGTGTCTACTTTTGTTTTGGTTTCTCTGGTATCTTTTTCTGCAACTTTAGATGGTGTTGGTTTGTCCTCACGACCAACTGAAACACCCGGTACGAAGTATTCTTTTTTATAGCTCAGGATAGCATCACCAATGGCTTTTGCCAGATCTTCCTGTCCGTTATCCGAACTCAGATAAGCGCCTTCTTCTTTATTGGACACGAATCCCATTTCGATCAAAACACGCGGCATGTAGATTTTTCGCAATACTAAGAAACCGGCCTGTTTTACACCTCTGCTCTTTCTGCCCAGTCCGTTTTCAAATCCGTCCTGAATACGTGCAGCAAGGTCAATACTCTGTTCGATGTATTCTTCCTGTAAAAGTGTCATTCCAATTAATGATTCCGGAGAATTCGGATCGTAACCGTCATATTTCATCTTATAGTCACTCTCCATCGTCACTACAGCATTCTCTTTTTTCGCCACTTCCAAGTTTGAAGCGTTACGGGTAACCCCCATTACATAGGTTTCCGTTCCGGAAGCTACCGTATTTTTATTGGCATTACAGTGAATTGATACAAAAATATTCGCATCATTTCTGTTTGCGATATTGGCTCTTTCATCCAATTCGATAAATACGTCGGTCTTACGGGTGTAAATAACCTGGATATTCGGGTCTTTCTCTAAGATCTTCCCTACTTTTAAGGCTACATTCAGAGCATTGTTTTTTTCTACAAATCCATGATAGACCGCACCGAAATCATTTCCTCCGTGACCGGGATCCAGAACTACTTTAAATTTCGAGTTATTTTGAGCAAATGCGACCTGAAAAAACAGTATCAAAAATAGTGAGCTTATAAAATTAGTCTTGATGTTCCCTGTCATAGTCTTTGTAATTTATCGATAATGGTTATAATTTTATTAAATGCTTATTTTTGAGAAAAAATATATGTAAGTTTGAACCGTCAAAAATTGAGCCATATTTTTACAAAAATAGTATTAAAACCTTTGCGTACAAACTTATTTCATATCGTTTTATTATCATTTTTTCTGTTTGCCGGAAAACATGAAATCTATTCCCAGGAAATCAAATCCCAAACCAAAAAGATACCTGCTGAAAAACAGAAAGATAGCATTCATTTGGGCACTGAAAGCATGAAAAAACTTTCAGCAGAAACAAAAAATGATTCTGTCAAAAAAAAGAAGTCTTCTCTTGACGGAATTGTGAAGAGAAAAGCGAAAGACTATGAAAAAATTGACCAAAAAAAGAAGCAGTTAACGCTATACAACGAAGCGGAACTTATCTATAAAGACATCGATTTAAAGTCCGGAATTATCGTTTTAGACTATGAAAAAGACGAAGTATATGCCGGAAGAATCAAAGATAGTTTAGGAAATTACTCACAATTTCCGGTTTTTAAGCAAGGACAGAATGTGGTTGAACCGGATTCCATCCGTTTTAATATCAAAACCAAAAAAGCAAAGGTCTGGAATTCCCGGACAGAGCAGCAGGATTTTAGAATCAAGGCTGAAATTTCAAAAAAAGAGAGTGATTCGGTTTATTTCATGAAAAATGCCCGTTTTACAACTTCTAAAAATATTGAAGATCCCGAATATTATTTCCTGGCACGAAAAATCAAGTTCGTACCCGGTAAAAAAGTTGTTGTGGGGTTAACGAATATGGTTATTGCCGATGTTCCAACACCTATCGGACTTCCTTTCGGTTATTTCCCGATGAGTGAAAAAGCAGCATCCGGTTTTATCATTCCTTCATTCGGAGATACCCGGGACAAAGGTTATTTCCTTCAAAACGGAGGATATTATTTCGCTTTGAGCGATTATTACGATCTGGCAGTTTTAGGAGATTATTATACGAACGGAAGTTATGCCCTGCGTTTTGAAAGCAACTATGCCAAGCGTTATGATTTTAACGGCCGTGTCAACATCCGTTTTGAGAATCAGATCCAGAACGAACGTGGTTTCCCGAATTACAGCAAGAGGCGGGAATACAATATCCAATGGTCGCACTCCCAGGATTCCAAAGCAAGTCCCAATTCCCGGTTTTCGGCTTCTGTTAACTTAGGTAGTAGCCAGTATTTCAGAAACTCGCTTAACATGATCAACGTAGGTTCTTCCCTGAACAACAACATGAGTTCCTCGGTTTCCTACTCGCAAACGCTGCAAACGGTTCCTCAGGTAAACTTTTCCGTTACGGCAACCCACTCCCAAAACACCAATACACAGGCAATCGACATGACCCTGCCTACTTTCCAGGCAAGTGTTGACCGTATTTTCCCTTTTGCCAAAAAAGATGAAATCAAAAAAGGTATTTTTAAAAATATCAACTTCCAATATAATTTAAGAGCTGAAAACCGTATTAAAACGACAGATTCCCTGTTTTTTACGTCACAGATGTTCCGCGATGCCAAATCCGGATTTCAACATAGCATTCCGATCAGTACCAACTTTAAAGTTTTTAAATATTTCAGTGTAACTGCCGGAACAAACTATAGCGAGGTATGGTATTTAAAAACGATCAACAAAGAGTTTGATGCCACACAAAACAAAGTGATCACTAACGATGTAAACGGTTTCGACTCTTACAGAACCTATAATTTCACTTCGAACGTGGGTACCACTATTTACGGTACTTTTAATTTTGGTGATGATAAAAAAATCCAGGCAATACGCCACGTAATGCGTCCAAGTGTATCCTACTCCTATACACCGAGTTTTGAGAAATATTACGACACTTATGCTATTGATGCCACCGGAGCAACACGCCAGGATTATTCCCGGTTTGAAAACGGGATATTCGGTGCGCCGGGTAAAAACTATTCCAACAACATTGGTCTTAGCTTAAGCAATACTTTTGAAGCCAAAGTCCGCGATTCCGATCCGGCAAAAACAGAGCCTAAAAAAGTAATGCTGTTAAATAACCTTAACTTCTCGACCAACTATAATATTGCTGCCGATTCACTTGCGTGGTCACCGGTAGTGGTTTCCGGAGGAACACAGTTGTTAAACAATAAAATGAATGTGAATTTCGGAACTACATTGGACATGTATGCCATTGACAATGCCGGAAAACGTATCAACACTTATAACATTGACAATGGTGGTAGCCTGTTCCGTATGACGAGTGCGAACATTACCATTAACTATAGCGTTTCCAGTTCCGATTTCGGACCAAGCAGCGACAAAAACAAAAAAGATAACGATCAGAATGTTATGAACGGCGGACGTCCGGATGATTTATTTGGCCGTTCTACCGATTTGAGCGATAACCGTCAGAGTTTGTTTAAGGATGATGACGTAGAAAAAAAGGACAATTTCAAAGGGTTTTACCAGCTGGAATTGCCCTGGGATTTACAGTTTGCTTATTCCCTGACCTATGCGAATAACAACCGTGAAAGCCAGATTTCAACCAACTCGTTAATGGTTTCCGGAAACGTAGACCTGACTCCAAAATGGAAAGTGGGTGTTTCTTCCGGATATGACTTTGCCCGAAAAGGGGTTACCTTTACCCAGCTGCGTTTTGAAAGGGATTTATTGAGCTGGCGTATGAGTTTTAACTGGGTTCCTTTCGGAGATTATTCCTATTGGGGCTTCTTTATCGGGATCCGCTCTTCTGTTCTTAGCGATATTAAATGGGATAAACGTAGTGTTCCGGATCGTCGTTTACGATAAAAATTTACCTAACATAGTATGAAAAAAATCATTTTTACAGCTAAGGCTCCTGCTCCTATCGGACCTTACAGCCAGGCAGTCCTTGTTAATGACAGCACATTATATACTTCCGGCCAGATCGCTTTGGATCCGGTTACAGGAGATTTAGTAATGGATTCCATAGAAGTGGAAACCAAACAAGTTATGGAAAACATGACCGCTGTTCTTGAAGCGGCAGGAATGACCTTTGAGAACGTTGTAAAGACCACAATCTTTATTAGCGACATGAACGATTTTGCGAGAATAAATGCTATTTACGGTGCTTATTTTAATGAAAAAACCGCTCCAGCTCGTGAAACGGTTCAGGTGGCTTGTTTGCCAAAAAACGTTAATGTAGAAATCTCTATGATTGCAGAGAAATAGCTTTCAGCAGCAATTCGGCAGTTGCCTGATTGGTTGCTAACGGCACATTATGCACATCACACACCCTTATGAGCATGTTAATATCCGGCTCATGAGGGTGTTTTGCTAAAGGGTCTTTAAAGAACAGGACCATATTGCATTTTCCTTCTGCCACACGGGCCGCAATCTGCGCATCTCCTCCCAATGGTCCGGACAGCATTTTCAGCACCTTAAATCCCGCATTTTCCGCTTTGCTACCGGTAGTTCCCGTTGCGATTAAAGTAATGTTTTCCGATTTCAGAAAAGCTTTGTGTTCGTTCAGGAACTGAACCAGATCGGCTTTCATACCATCATGGGCAATAACAGCTATTTCCATTTTATACTGTGTGATAATTAATTAATCCGTCTATGGGTTTGCGATACACATTCCCCAGTGTAAGTCCGTTCCCGTTTAAGACCATTTCCAGTTCTTCTTTCAGATAGTAGGCAATCGAACCGATGAAGTGCACCGGGATCTCACGGCAGTCATCAAACTGGGTGATGTAATTGTCCACAAAAACCTGCATGTCATGCAAAACGATCTTCCGGATGAATTCATGATCCTTATGCTTGATTAAAAACTTGGCAAAGGTTGCCAGAAAGGCATTCGGATTGGGTACTTTATAGAAGTTGTGTTTCAGCACATCAGCATCCAGATCATACTCTTTTTCAAATTCTTTAGCCAGTTCCTGCGGCATTTTTCCAAAATAGTACGCCCGTATCAGGTGGCGCCCAAACTGGTTACCGCTGCAATCGTCCATTGCCAGATAGCCTAACGACTGTATTTTCTGGTGCAGTTCCTTACCATCATAATAACTGCAGTTGGAACCTGTTCCCAGAATACAAACGATGGCTTTTTCATTGTGCGGTGTTGTGGCAAACACGGCGGCATAGGTATCTTCGTGAACTACGATTTCGGCATTTGTAAAGTATTCTTTAAAAACACCGGTCAGGAAGTTTTTCATCCGGTCGGTTCCGCAGCCGGCTCCATAAAAATACAGGTGTGTCACCTTGTCTTTGTTATGCGAGATGTCAAACCGCTGGTCGATCCGGTATAATACATCTTCTCTTTCCAGGACTTCCGGATTTAATCCTAAAGTGGTTGCCGTAAACTGAATACTTCCGTTTTCGTCCAATGCAATCCAGTCGGCTTTTGTAGAGCCACTATCTACTACTAATTTCATTTGCCTTTATCTTGTTAAAATCAATAACTATCACGAGGTAAACACTTCTGCTGTTCCGGCGAACCTTTAGTCGTGTATGGTCGGTTCTATTTTACTGTAATTCAATTTACTGTTTTTCTGGCTGTAGCCAAAATAAATAGCCAGACCGATTAACAACCAAATGGTGAAGTAAATCCAGTTCCACACACTCAATTCTGCCATCATGTACAGACAGCATACCAGTCCCAGCAACGGAATTAAAGAAAGTCGCTTTTTATAAGCCCAAACCACTAATCCAACAAGTACCGTTAAAAAGATCCACATCGGAATTTTGTGTTTGAATAGTGCCAGACCGCTTTCGTATTTTACGTTTTCACCAATCGGTAAAGCCGCAACAACTTCGTCATATTTATCCTTATTCTCTTCTCTGTAATTGCTCAGGATATGCTCCAGATCCTGTGTTTCACTGGCAATATGTGCCTTCTCTCCTTTTAGCAAATGATTGTAAACCAATTCGGTTTCCGTTTTCGATAAAGCGGTTACAATTGCCGAAGGTTCGTTTACCTGTTTTACATTGGTAATAAAATCCATCGTCGGTTTTTTATTCACTGTAAAGGCAAATACCAAACCGGCAACCAGCAATAACGGTGCGATGTATCGGGCATTGATATAAGGGGTTTTAAATTTACCTCTCGGAATATCTTTTCTGTCCTGTAATACCAAAACTCCGGCGCAAACCAGTACGAAGGCAAACAGGGTTCCGATACTGCACAAATCGGTTACCATTGTTAGGTTCAGGAATAAAGCCGGAATGGCTACTACAAAACCGGTTACGATGGTTGCATAGGAAGGGGTTTTATATTTCGGATGCACTTTAGAAAAACGCTTCGGAAGCAATCCGTCACGGCTCATACTCATCCAGATACGAGGCTGTCCCATCTGGAAAACCAGCAATACACTCGCCATCGCTACAACGGCACTCACGGCAATAATTCCGGAAAGCCATTTTAAATTCAGTTTATCAAAAACAAAGGCCAGCGGGTCACCCACATTCAGGTCTTTATAACTCACCATACCTGTTAAGACCAAGGCAATAACAATATAAAGAACGGTACAGATAATAATCGCCCACATCATCCCTCTCGGTAAATCACGCTGTGGATTTTTACATTCTTCTGCAGTGGTTGAAATTGCGTCAAACCCGATATATGCGAAGAAAACCGCAGAAACACCTTTCAGTACTCCGTTAATTCCGTTGGGTGCAAAAGGGCTCCAGTTTTCAACATCTACATAAAATACTCCCACCGCAATAACCAATAAAATGATCGCTAATTTCACGACTACCATCAGGTTACTGGCATTTCGGGATTCTTTCATCCCTCTGTAAACCAACCAGGTAATAATGATAATAATGAATAAAGCGGGTAAGTCTGCTACAAAGTGAAATGCCCCGATTGTAGGAGCGGTAGTCCAGGCCGTATGTGCTGCCTGAAGCGCAGCACTCAGGTTTTCAAACGATTTTCCGCCCTGCATTAAAGCGGTTGCTTCTTTAAAACCATTGGAAGCCGTCAGGTAGTCCATTTGTATCCATTGCGGCAGATGAATCCCGCCGCTATCGAGCAGTCCGGTAAAATAATCACTCCACGATATGGCTACGGTAATATTACCGATGGCGTATTCCATAATTAAAGCCCAACCTATTATCCAGGCAATCAATTCGCCAAAAGCCACATACGAATAGGTGTATGCGCTTCCGGAAACCGGAACCATTGAAGCAAATTCGGCATAGGCAAAAGCCGCAAAACCACAGGCTACAGCAGTAAATAAAAATAAGAATATTACAGCCGGACCACCATCGGAACTGGCTTTACCGATAGTACTGAAAATTCCGGCACCAACGATGGCCGCAATACCAAAAGCTGTCAAATCCTTTGTAGTTAAATGCTTACCTAATGCTCCATGTCCATCGGTGGCGTTTTGTTTTACTTGTTTTAAGATGTCTTCAACAGACTTTTTTCGAAATAAATTTGAAAAACTCATAAATTATTTTTGCATGTAATCGGTTAGTTTTAGGCTAATTAATAATAAATTAAATATTATTTATTCAATTTGCTAATAAAAACAAATATATAAAACCAATTCTTAAATCAATCTCTTCCATTTAAATAAAGTGAAAGCCATTATTCCAAATAGAAATTACCTATTTAAAAATAAATAATAATAATCAAACTTAATACTCAGTACACATTATATTGGCTACTTTTGCATTGTAAAAAAATAATAATCTTAAAATTTATACAAGTTATGTCATTAGTAGGTAAAAAATTTCCAAACATTGCAATTGACGCTATTTCTGAAATGGGAGACAATTTAAAAATCAACATTTTTGAAGAAGCTACAAAAAACAACAAGAAAGTATTATTATTTTGGTATCCAAAAGATTTCACTTTTGTATGTCCAACAGAATTACACGCCTTTCAAGCTGCTTTACCTGAATTTGAAAAAAGAAACACTATCGTAATCGGTGCTTCATGTGATACTAACGAAGTTCACTTTGCCTGGTTAAACACGCCAAAAGCAAACGGAGGAATCGAAGGTGTTACTTACCCTATTTTAGCCGATACAACCCGTAACTTAGCAAACATCTTAGGTATTTTAGATATCGAAACAGCTGCTTACAACGATGAGTTGGATACCGTAATCATTGAAGGATCTAATGTAACTTACCGTGCTACTTACTTAATTGATGAGACCGGAAAAATTTTCCACGAAAGTGTTAACGATATGCCGTTAGGAAGAAATGTTGCGGAGTATTTACGTTTAGTTGATGCTTACACACACGTACAAACTAAAGGAGAAGTATGTCCTGCTAATTGGGAAGAAGGAAAAGAGGCTATGTTTGCTACCAGAGAAGGTGTTGCTAACTACCTGAATAACTAATATTAAAAAAAATTGCTATGTTAATTGAATTAAATGAAGATAAACTACAGGAATTAGTAAATACTAATGAAAAAGTAGTTGTACAATTTTCTGCTTCCTGGTGTGGAAATTGCCGTATCATGAAGCCAAAATTTAAAAAACTGGCTTCCGAAAAAGAAAACATCACTTTTGTTTTAGTAGATGCGGAAAATTCTCCGGAATCAAGAAAACTGGCTAATGTTTCGAACTTACCTACATTCGCAACTTTTGTAAACGGCGGATTGGTAAATCAGACACAAACCAATAAAGCAGAGGTATTAACAGAATTAGTAAACGAAATCGCTTAACTATGAAATTACCGGTAATTAAACAGTTAACGCAGTTTATTGAAGAAAACGATCAGGATTACATCATTGAAACCATTGAAGTACTGGAAGCACTAACCGAAGTGCCTTCCCTGAAAGATGAAGAACTGGATGTTATTGGGGAATTAATTTCCAATATGTACGGTGCTCTTGAAGTAAACAAAATGGTTAAAGACGGAACCGATAAAAAAGAAGCTTTAAACAGCTTTATGAAACGTGTTCTGGGATCCATCGACAAATAAATCCTTTAACCAGAAGGAATCTAAAAACGCTTTCCGTACGGAAAGCGTTTTTTTTATTTTAAAGTCATTTTTCAAACCGGAAATCATCAAAAAACAGCGTTAAAAGTGTCCGCAAAATTGAAATCGCACTAAAAAAATACAAAGTCTTTTATTTTTAAGCGGATAATAACAAACTCCTCTAAATTTAATTAGGCACTTTAAATCAAGTTTGCTATTTTTGTGGCACTTTATAATAAAGCTAAACGTATCAAATTATGAATTTACACGAATATCAAGGTAAAGAAATATTAGCCAGTCACGGGGTAAGAGTACAACGTGGTTATGTTGCTAACAATGCCGAGGAAGCTGTAGCAAAAGCAAAACAACTGACTGCTGAAACCGGAACAGGTTGGCACGTAATCAAAGCTCAAATTCACGCAGGTGGGCGTGGAAAAGGTGGTGGTGTTAAGTTAGCTAAAAACCTGGATCAGGTAAAAGAGATAGCAGAACAAATCATCGGAATGGACTTAATAACTCCACAAACTCCGCCAGAAGGTAAAAAAGTACACAAAGTACTTGTTGCTGAAGATGTTTACTATCCTGGAGAAAGCGAAACTTCAGAATTTTATATGTCTGTTTTATTAAACAGAGGAAAAGGACGTAACATGATCATGTATTCTACTGAAGGTGGAATGGATATTGAAGAAGTTGCTGAAAAAACACCTCATTTAATCTTTACAGAAGAAATTGATCCTGCTGTTGGACTGCAAGGTTTCCAGGCAAGAAGAATTGCTTTTAACTTAGGTCTTTCAGGAGATGCTTTTAAAGAAATGATCAAATTCGTAGACGCTTTATACAAAGCTTATGTTGGTGCTGACGCTTCTTTATTTGAAATCAACCCGGTATTAAAAACTTCTGATAATAAAATTTTAGCTGTTGATGCAAAAGTTGTTATTGACGACAATGCTTTATTCAGACAAAAAACCTATGCTGAAATGCGTGATATCCGTGAGGAGAATCCAATTGAAGTAGAAGCGAAAGAAGTAGGATTAAACTACGTGGATTTAGATGGTAATGTTGGCTGTATGGTTAATGGTGCTGGTTTAGCTATGGCGACTATGGACTTAATCAAACATGCAGGATTTGAGCCGGCTAACTTCTTAGACGTGGGTGGAACTGCTGATGCGAAACGTGTTGAAACGGCTTTCCGTATCATCTTAAAAGATCCGAATGTAAAAGCGATCTTAATTAACATCTTCGGAGGAATCGTTCGTTGTGACCGTGTTGCTCAAGGGGTTGTTGACGCTTACAAAAACATGGGAGACAACATTAATGTTCCAATCATTGTTCGTTTACAAGGAACTAATGCAGAGATTGCAAAAGAATTAATCGATAATTCCGGTATGCCAATCTTATCTGCTGTTGAATTCCAGGAAGCTGCAGACCAGGTAAAAGCTGCTTTATCATAATTGAGAAACACCATTCTTATATACAAAAAAGCCTGAGTTAAACTCAGGCTTTTTTATTTCTTATAATTCAGTAATCCAAGATAAGGATCTCCTTCAATATGCAGCAATTTTGCAAAAGCAGGTTCTGTTTTCATTCCTGTACTTTTCAAATTGATTATCTTATCTCTGAAAGCACTCCCCTTTTCCTGAAGAATCTGGTATTCGATTAGCATGTGGCGGTAGCCGTTTTGTTCTTTTACCGGCAAATGCTGTCCGAAGATTTCAATTTCAATGCCATCAGCAAAAAAATTCGCAATTACCGTATCTTCTCCATTGATGACCGTATTACACCATGTAAAACCGGGATATCCGGAAAAGCCATGCTTTAACACTTCAATAAAGTCTTCTTTTACATTCCAGCAGCAAACGATATCCAGATCGCTTGAAGCTATCGCAATATCAATCGGGATTGTTCCTACCAAAACGGGTGTAAAACCGGCAAGCTTATCGAAAACCGTATGGGTGGTCAATACGTCATAACTTCGTCGTTGCAGCTCGTTTCCGACTTTCAGATAGTCAAGGGTATCAAATTGATCCAAAGGCTTATGAATTCTTATTCTTTCCGTTTTTAAACCTTACTTTTTCTACGATAGGCTGTTGCTTTTTCTGCTTGAACGGTGCTTTTTTAGGTGCAGGTTTCTTTTTCTCTTCCTGTTTTGGTTTTGGCGTAAACTCCTGTTTTTTCACAGCTGTTGCGGCCGTTTTAACGCCTTCTTTATTTTTCTCCAAAACTTCCATCGGGTTTTTAGGGTTTTCTTTCGTTCCTCTAAGATGGATAACTAATCCGTTCAAAAAGTTACGCAAAACCTGATCACCACACTCCATAAATTTAGGATGGTCTTCATTACGGAAAAAGTTACCGATTTCCCCTTTGGAAATTCTAAAATCCACCAGTTCTAAAATGGCTACGATTTGATCATCCCGTAATTGTAAAGCTACACGAAGCTTTTTAAAGATATCATTATTGTTCATTAGTCGAAAAATTATCCTTCAAAGATACATAAAATCAACGGTCCCTTTTTTGATTCCGATTTTAATTTACTTTTGCAAAAAATATTATCATGAATACTTACGAAGAAAGAATCAGTCTTCTCTCAGAAATGATTGCTTTTGCTATAGTCGATGGGGAATTACACGACAATGAATACGACTTTTTAGCCATCGTTGCCGAAGAGCTTGGCATTGAGAAGTCCGTTTTTTTAAGTCTTTTCGACAAGCAGAAGGAGATTGTCATTATAAAAGACGAGCACCAGCGCATTATGCAATTCTACCGTTTGGCGTTGCTGATGCATGTTGATGATGTTTTGCACGAACGGGAAGTAAGAGCGATTAATGAGATTGGGATTAAGATGGGATTGAACCCAATGGGCATTCGCAAAACATTAAAAGCAATGGAAGATTCTCCTAATAAAATGGTGGCCGCGGAGTTTTTGATCTGCGCCTTTGAAGAACAGCATAATTAAACAATGCTGTTCTTTAAAAACACATAACTCTTATACTTTTTCCTGTAATACTTTTATTTCGTCTCTTAATTTTGCAGCCTGCATAAAGTCCAGATCTTTAGCCGCTTTTTCCATGGCTTTGCGTTTTTCACGTATGATCTTTTCAATTTCCGGTTTAGACAGATAGGCAGTTTCCGGTTCTGCAGCACGTGCGGCAGTCTTTTCCTGTTCGTAAGAGGCAGCTGAATTTTTCATCAGCGCGCTTTCAATCTTTTTATTCAGTCCTTTCGGAACCAGATTGTGCTTGGTGTTATAATCAATCTGTTTTTGTCTGCGGTAGTTCGTTTCATCAATTGTTTTCTGCATACTTGCCGTAATCTTATCGGCATACATTATTGCCTTCCCGTTCACATTACGCGCAGCACGTCCCACCGTCTGCGTCAGTGAACGATGGCTTCTCAGGAATCCTTCCTTATCGGCGTCCAGAATAGCAACCAGGGAAACTTCCGGTAAGTCCAGTCCTTCACGCAGCAGGTTTACCCCGATTAATACATCAAACAGTCCTTTTCGTAAATCCTGCATGATCTCCACCCGTTCCAGTGTGTCCACTTCCGAGTGAATATAACGGCAACGTATTGAAACTTTGGCTAAATATTTAGCCAGTTCTTCCGCCATACGTTTGGTCAGCGTTGTCACTAAAACCCTTTCATCAGCTTCACAGCGCAATTGAATTTCTTCTATTAAATCGTCAATCTGGTTCTGGCTTGGTCGTATCTCAATGATCGGATCGAGTAATCCTGTAGGACGAATGATCTGTTCTACATAAATCCCTTCCGATTTTTGCAATTCATAATCTGCCGGTGTTGCCGAAACATAAATCACCTGGTTTTGCATGCCTTCAAATTCTTCAAACTTCAACGGTCGGTTGTCCATTGCTGCCGGAAGGCGGAAGCCATATTCCACCAGATTTTCTTTACGGGAACGATCCCCGCCATACATGGCATGAACCTGCGAAATAGTCACGTGGCTTTCGTCCACAACCATTAGGAAATCATCCGGAAAGTAATCCAGTAAGCAGAACGGACGTGTTCCGGGCGCTCTTCCGTCCAGATAACGGGAGTAGTTTTCAATTCCGGAGCAATAGCCCAGTTCGCGGATCATCTCCAAATCAAAATTCGTACGTTCTTCCAAACGTTTTGCTTCAAGATGCTTGCCTATTTCTTTAAAATAATCGACCTGTTTTACCAAATCCTGCTGGATTTCCCAGATAGCATTCTGCAAAACATCCGGCGAGGTTACAAACATATTGGCCGGGTAGATATTCAGTTTGTCATATTTCTCCAAAACCTGAGCTGTTTTGGCATCAAAAGCTTCTATTTCTTCAATTTCATCGCCAAAGAAGTGAATCCGGAACGGTTCATCACCATAACTTGGAAATACTTCTACCGTGTCACCTTTGATCCGGAAAGTTCCGGGCGTAAATTCTGCTTCGGTACGGGCATACAAACTCTGAACCAAACGGTGCAATAATTTGGTCCGGGAAATGGTCTGATTCTGTTCGATGGAAACCACGTTTTTCTGGAATTCCACCGGGTTACCAATACCGTATAAACAGGAAACCGAAGCCACTACCAACACGTCCCTCCTACCGGATAACAGCGATGAAGTGGTACTCAATCGCATTTTTTCCAGTTCTTCATTAATGGACAGATCCTTTTCAATATAGGTTCCCGTTACCGGGATAAAAGCTTCCGGCTGATAGTAGTCGTAGTAAGAAACAAAGTATTCCACAGCATTGTTCGGGAAGAATTGCTTGAATTCCGAATACAGCTGCGCGGCCAGTGTTTTGTTGTGTGCCAGCACCAATGTAGGCCGCTGCACTTCCTGGATAACATTGGCTACCGTAAACGTTTTTCCGGAACCCGTTACCCCTAACAAAGTCTGAAAACGCTCTCCGTTATCAACTCCTTTACTCAGTTTATCTATAGCCTGCGGCTGATCACCTGTTGGCTTATAATCGGAAACAACTTGGAATTTCATCTGTTAATTTGAAGTATTTGACAAACACAAAGGTACAAAGGAAAATACTAATTCGATTATAAAATGAAAGGATGCTTTTAGTGTCTTTTCTTTTATTTCTAAAAACAAAAGAGGCCTGAAAATTCAGACCTCTTTTTATGTGGTTATGCCAATTTTTATTGTAAACCGGCTAAGCTTTGTTCTATCGTTGCAATTTTAGCCAAAGCATCTGCTTCTTTCTGGCGTTCGATCGCTACAACTTTTTCCGGTGCCGAATTCACAAATTTTTCATTTGCGAGTTTCGCCTGTACCGATTTCAGGAATCCTTTATTGTAGTTAAGTTCTTCCGTTAATTTTGTAATCTCTTCTTCCACATTAATATTTCCGGTAATCGGAATAAAATATTCATTGGATTTTACACGGTAGGACAACGCTCCGTCAACTTTGTCCGTAACATATTCCAAAGCGCTGATGTTTCCAAGCTTTGTGATAATTACATCAAAGAATGTCGTTGCATTTTCATTGTTCACTACTTTCAATTCAATTGTATCCTTGAAAGAAATGTTTTTGTCTTTTCTGATTGTACGAATACCGGAAATTACTTCCGTAGCAAAGTCGAATTCTGCAATAAGCGCTTCGTTTACGGTTTGTGCTTTCGGCCATTCTGCAATGATCAGGGCTTCTTTCTCTGATCGTTCAGCAATGTGCTGCCAGATTTCTTCGGTCAGGAACGGCATGAACGGATGTAATAATTTCAGGTTCGCTTCCAGCATTTCAATCGCACTGTTAAAAGTAACACTGTCAATCGGCTGCTGGTAACCCGGCTTAATCATTTCCAGGAACCACGAACAGAAATCATCCCAAACCAGCTTATACGTTGCCATTAAAGCATCGGAAATTCTGTATTTCTCAAAATGGTCTTCAATTTCGGCTAATGTTTTCTGTAATTTGGCTTCATACCATTCTACAGCAACTTTAGCATATTCCGGCTGGGCAATGCTTTCGCTTACTTCCCATCCTTTGATCAGACGGAATGCATTCCAGATTTTATTACTGAATGCTTTCCCCTGGTTGCATAGTTCTTCATCAAACAGGATATCATTTCCGGCAGCTGCACTTAACAATAATCCGGCACGAACACCATCGGCTCCGAATTTCTCAATCAAATCCAACGGATCCGGTGAGTTTCCAAGCGATTTCGACATTTTCCGGCGTTGGTTATCACGTACCAATCCGGTTAAATATACATTCGTAAACGGTTTTTCTCCGGCATATTCATAACCGGCAATGATCATACGGGCTACCCAGAAGAACAAAATGTCCGGTCCGGTTACCAGGTCATTGGTAGGATAATAGTATTTATATTCCGGATTTTCAGGATCCATGATGCCTCCGAAAACGGATATCGGCCATAACCAGGACGAGAACCAGGTATCCAAAGCATCTACATCCTGTCTTAAATCATCGGCTGTTAAAATCTGGTTACCTGTTTTTTGTATTGCCAGCGCCAACGCTTCTTCTCTGGTTTCTGCAACAACAAAATCTTCTTTTCCGTCACCATAATAGTATGCCGGAATTTGTTGTCCCCACCATAACTGACGGGAAATATTCCAGTCACGGATGTTTTCCATCCAATGGCGGTATGTATTGTTAAAACGGCTTGGATATAGTTTTACATCCTCGGTTTCCAAAACAGCTTTTATTGCCGGTTTTACCAGATCTTCCATTTTAAGGAACCACTGATCTGACAATCTCGGTTCAATAACCGCTTTGGTTCTTTCGGAAGTACCTACTTTATTAATATGTGTTTCCACTTTTACCAAAGCACCAAGCGTTTCCAGTTCCTGAGCAATTTCCTCACGAACAACGAAACGGTCTTTCCCCTGATAGTGTAATCCGAAAGCGTTTAATGTGGCATCATCATTGAAGATATCAATGATTTCCAGATTGTGTTTTTCGCCTAATTCTTTATCGTTTACATCGTGTGCCGGTGTAACTTTTAAGCAGCCTGTACCAAATTCCATATCCACATATTCGTCGAAAATAATCGGAATAACGCGGTTGCAAATCGGCACAATTACTCTTTTCCCTTTTAAGTGGAAATATCGTTCATCTTCCGGGTGAATACAGATTGCTGTATCGCCTAAAATAGTTTCCGGACGTGTTGTCGCGATCGTTACATATTCTTCGCTGTCTTCAATCTGATATCGTAAATGGTATAATCTCCCCTGGCGTTCTTCGTAGATAACTTCTTCATCCGACAGCGTTGTTTTCGCTTCCGGATCCCAGTTTACCATTCGGTAACCACGGTAAATCAGTCCTTTATTGTATAAATCAACAAAAGAACGGATAACGGAAGCCGACATATCCGGATCCATTGTAAACTTGGTTCTTTCCCAATCGCAGGAAGCACCCAGTTTTTTCAGCTGATCCAGGATTACGCCACCGTATTTATCGGTCCATTCCCAGGCATGTTTCAGGAATTCTTCACGGGATAAATCGTTTTTATTAATCCCTTCTGCTTTTAGCTTGGCTACTACTTTAGCTTCAGTAGCAATGGAAGCATGGTCGGTTCCGGGAACCCAGCAGGCATTAAATCCTTTTAAACGAGCTCTACGAATCAATACATCCTGGATAGTATTGTTCAACATATGTCCCATGTGCAGTACTCCTGTGACGTTTGGCGGCGGAATTACAATTGTGTACGGAGTTCTGTGGTCAGGTTCCGAGTGAAAATAATTGTTCTTCATCCAGTAGTCGTACCATTTCTGTTCTACTGCCTTGGCGTCAAATTGAGCTGGAATTGTCATATATAGTCTTCGTTTATTTTTCTTGTGTTTATAATAATCCATCGGCTAATCGCTTAGCAATGATGGCAATAAAAATCTTTTTCGCAAATTCAAAGATAGAAAACGGACAGTAAGAAAATGGCTTTAAAAAAAGCACTGTCGTTTCGATTCCAAAAAAGATATTGCTTTTTTGGTACACTTTTTGCAAATTATCTCGCAAAAGTAATTATATCTGAGCAAATAAAAAAAGAGCGTTAAAATATTTGTTCATTTATTAAAACAATGTAATTTTACAATAACAATAAAAAAAACTAAATTAAAAATGAAAAAATTATTAGGATTAGTTGCAGTATTAGCATTTAGTGTTGCTTCATATGCTCAAAAAGGACCAAAAATCGAATTTAAAGCAAAAGACAACACTATTGATTATGGTGTAGTATCTAAAGATTCTGACAATGGTATCAGATCTTTCGAGTTCAAAAACACTGGTGATGCTCCTCTAATTATTACGAATGTACAATCTACTTGCGGATGTACTGTTCCATCTAAACCGACTGAGCCTATTATGCCTGGTAAAACCGGAAAAATTGATGTAAAATACAACATGAATCCTGGTAAAATCAGCAAAACCATCACTGTAGAATCAAATGCTGTTAACTATGAAGGTGGTAAAGTTGCTTTAAGAATTAAAGGTGAAGTAATCGTTAAACAAGAGGCTGGAGTTCTTGAAAAACCTAAAACAACTCCACAATCGTAACAACATTACTTATTGATACAAAAGCCCTGTTAATACAGGGCTTTTTTTATTACAAGAGCTTTCTGAGCTTAATTTCATAATCCAGAACTTTCCCATCCCTTTCCACCTGAATCTTTATTATTTTATTTTCTTCCGACTGCAATAACTCGTTTATGCGCTGTTTCGAAAGGTTGTGAACATTCTTTTTATCAATCTTTAAAACCTTGTCTCCGGCTTTCAGGCCTGCCTCCTCGCCAGGTGATTTCTTCCGGACGCTGGCGATCTCAAATACCGGCTTCAAAATGAATTTGTATTTAAAACTGGAATTATCAAAAACAATATCATTCATATTGATCGCTCCCATCGGCAAGGCTTTATCGACCTGGCTTTTGGCAGATTCCTGCACCCATTCTACTCCATTGTGCTGTATTTCGATTCCGCTCATATTATAGTTAAACGGATCTTCATACATATTGTTGGTCTTTACAAGAATCCTGGATTCTTCATAATCCACCATGACCGTAAACCGCTTAATGATTTCCCCGCCCAAAGAACCGTTCCGGTCTTTAATGATCCGCAGCTGTCTGTAGGATGTGGTATCCGGATAAGAAACCAAAGGGTCTTTAAAGGTGAAATGTGCCGTTTTGATTTCTGATAAACGTGATTTTTTACCGTGAATAGTACCGCCTATTCCTTCTCCGAGCACATCTTCAAAATATTTATCATTACACTTTATCCTGTCATCTTCAAACAGCCACAGTCCGTCTGTAAGTCCTGTATCGAATAACAGCTTTAACTGCATTTCTTTCTGGTCCAGCCGGGCATGAACATCCACATAAGGTCTTCCGTTAACAATGCTCAAAGGAATACTGGTAAACGATTTTAATCTCCTTTTTTTCAATACATCCCTATTCTTGTATAGGGTAATCTTCTTTTTAATGTAATTAATCTCTACCAGGTGGTTTCTAAAAAAAGAGTACCCCAATATCCCATTAACCGGTATTCCTATTCTGGAGGAAAAATTCAGATTGTCGTCCAGGATTACCAATATCTCAAAATTTGTATCGACATAATCACTCACATTCATTTTGTTACGCTGTGATAATAATCCTTCCGCTTCTTCTTCATTTCCCAAACCGGATATTTTTATTTTTTTAGTATTGAAAAGCTGCACGGTATCATTTTGCGGAAAACTGAAAATCAGGGAAGGTTCCGATCCGGAATCCAGCAACATATTGAGCTTAGTATTATTTATTTCAACGGGAATAATAATCAGGTTATCAACAAAGACAAAAGGTATCGTGATTTTATCTTTTGAAGATTTCCACTGAAATCCATCCTGGGCGGCGATGGAATTAGGATATGTGATTAACAAAAAAAGAAAAAAGATTAATCGCATAAATTAAATTTTTCTTAAATCTAAGAAATAGTTCCGATATTTCCTATTAATAAAGGATTTTAGCCCCGATATTTTTATGAATTTCCTAAAAAAAGTCGCAAATTTGTGCATCAAAAATATTAACCATGCCTAAAGTTTCATTAAAAGGGCAACAGATGCCTGAATCACCAATTAGAAAATTGGTTCCTTATGCAGAAATTGCTAAAAAGAAAGGTCATAAAGTATATCATTTAAATATTGGCCAACCGGATATCAAAACTCCGGAAGTAGCTTTGAATGCTGTAAAAAACACCGATATCACTGTTTTAGAATACAGTCACTCTGCTGGTTTTGAAAGCTACAGAAATAAACTTTCAAAGTATTATCAGGATCACGGTCTTCCCATTAACCAGGCAGATATCATTATTACTACCGGTGGTTCTGAAGCCTTGCTTTTTGCAATGGGAAGTACTATGGATACTAATGATGAAATCATTATCCCTGAGCCCTTTTATGCAAATTACAATGGTTTTTCTACTGCTTCCGGCGTAAAAGTAGTGCCTGTGATTTCTACTATAGATACCGGGTTTGCTTTACCTCCGATCAGTGATTTTGAAAAATTGATTACTCCGAAAACAAAAGCAATCTTAATCTGTAATCCGGGTAATCCAACCGGTTATCTGTATTCTAAAGAAGAAATAATGCAGTTAGCTGAATTGGTTAAAAAACATGATCTTTTCCTGATTGCTGATGAAGTTTACCGTGAATTCACTTATGACGGAGACAAACATTACTCGGTAATGAATATTGAAGGATTAGAAGAAAATGCAATTATGATTGATTCTGTTTCGAAACGATACAGTATGTGCGGAGCAAGAATCGGTTGTATTGTTTCTAAAAATAAAGAAGTAATGGCAACTGCGATGAAGTTTGCACAGGCGCGTTTAAGCCCGCCAACTTTTGCTCAAATTGCCAGTGAAGCTGCTTTAGAAACTCCTCAAAGTTATTTTGATGATGTAATTACGGAATATAAAGATCGTAGAGACACTTTAATTGCCGAATTGAATAAGATTGAAGGTGTGAAAGTAGCAACTCCAAAAGGAGCTTTTTACTGCATTGCAAAACTACCGATTAAGAACGCTGATGATTTTGCACAATGGTTACTGGAAAGCTATGATTTAAACGGAGAAACCGTTATGGTTGCTCCAGCTGCAGGTTTTTACTCTACACCAAATGTAGGACTTGACGAAGTACGAATTGCTTATGTTTTAAAGAAAGAAGATTTAATTCAGTCTGTTAAAATTCTAAAAGAAGCACTTCAGGCTTACAACAATAAATAATATAAAAGCCTCATTTAAATGAGGCTTTTTTTGTTCAAAGGCAACCATAACGGTTGCCTTTTTTTATGATGATACCTTTTGCTTACAAACATAAAAAAACCCGCTCTTTCGAGCGGGCTTTTTACATTATTATCACAATCTAAAACTAATTATCGTTTTAACGAGAAGTGCGCCTTAAATTCTTTTAATTGTCCTTGTTCGGTATAGGTCACTGTAAACCAGTAATCCGTAGATGGTAACGGCTGACCGTTTAACGTTCCATCCCAACCCGTAACTTTTGATGGTTTGATCTGTTTTAATA
>Ga0207420_1000148_pt1 | contig 144800 bp, 137 predicted proteins | sample ThiBio_inoc_biof_FD_183941 | JGI IMG/M metagenome (GOLD analysis project Ga0207420, IMG submission 183941) | Wastewater bioreactor microbial communities from Cape Town, South Africa - Thiocy_inoc_biof (SPAdes) | ecosystem: Engineered > Bioremediation > Thiocyanate > Unclassified | place: South...
TCTGAGCCGGGGTTTCTTTAGATTTAGACATAAATAACAGATTTGGTTTACTCCAGTCTAAGTTACCATATTTTCGAAGCCAAACCAAAACAGTACTTCTGCCTTGGATACCGTAAACAGTTTGAGCCTGTTTATAGGTCATTTCGCCTTGTTCAACTCGGGAAACTACAGCTAATTTAAAAGCCATATTATAATCCTTTTGAGTACGCTTAATTGGCCTTGTTGTTGTGTCTTTCATAATAAGTCGATTTTGTGTCAACTTATTTCAGGACGGGACACTTTCAATAAAAAAAGCCCTTATTAATAAGGGCTTTTTTTATTAAAATTCAGCAGGTCTATCTGCTTAACAGTTTTCTCCACCAAGGTCTATCGTCTTCAACATCTGCACCATAACCATAGCCATAACCATAGCCTTTAGTTGTATCTGTATCATTTAACAACATACACATGTTTGGCAATTTCTTTTCTTTATAGATGATTTGCGGCACACCTAACATACGTTTATCCAGATAATTTGCTCTCACTACATATATAAATACATCTGCCAGATGAGCAACCAACATGGTATCCGTCACTAAGCTAACCGGAGCAGTATCTACAATAATATAATCGTATTCTTTCTTAAGTTCCTCAAAAAGAGAATTGACTTTTTTACTCATCAGTAACTCAGCAGGATTAGGAGGAATAACTCCTGAAGGCAGTACATAGAACTCTTCAAACCCTTCATGCTTAATTATATAATTCTTGATAGAATCATCTTTTGTAGAGAGGTAATTTGTTAGTCCTTTTGCTGGTATTGGAATATAATCATCCAATCTTGGATTACGGATATCCATACCGATTAACAATACTTTTTTTCCTGATAGTGCAATTGTAGCTGCCATATTAGCCGTCACAAATGTTTTACCTTCTTTAGGGAAAGTAGAGGTTAGAAAAATAGTTTTGGCTTGTCCGTCCGGAACATGATTCAACATAAACTCCAGGTTTGTTTTGGCGATTCGCAAGGCTTCTGCAGCACCACTTCTGCTGGTGGCATTAATTAACTCATTAGCAGAAAGTGATTGCGGGATATCACCCAAAAACGGCGCTTTGATTCGTTCCTCGATATCTTGTCTCGTTTTTACTTTGGTATCGAGTAAATCAATAAAATAGATAACTCCAAATGGCAGTAATAATCCTATAATTAATGCCCCTAAATAAATAATACTTTTCTTTGGAGAAACAGGAATATCAGATGCATTTGCAGCATCAACAACTTTTGCATTGGGTGCTGTTACAGCCAGTGAAATAGCTGTTTCTTCTCTTTTCTGCAATAAATAAAGATAAAGAGACTCTTTGATTTGCTGTTGGCGTTGTAAAATTCGGAATTCTCTTTCCTGTCTCGGAATCTGTGAAATACGACCACCCAGTAAACCTTCCTGTCTGTCCAAATCTGTTTTTTTGATCATCAGAGCCGATTGCATTCTTGACAAACTTTCATCAACTCCAGCTTTCAGCGAAACAATTTTTTCATCCAATGAAATCACAACCGGGTTATTTGGCGTAGAGCTCTTTAAAATACGATTGCGTTCCAAAACCAATTTATTGTACTCATCAATAGAGGTGGAAGTATTTGCATCGGAGGTTATATTATTCGGAAGCAGATCTCCCGTTTTACTGTTTTTCAAGAATTCCTTCATAGAAGCCACAACCTTAAGCCGCGTTTCCGTTTCTACAACATTCTTTTCATATTGGCTGGCATTTTCCAAAAACAATCCTGCTTCTGAAGTAATATCCGTAATTTTATTTTGCTTCTTATAACCTTCCACATTTTTTTCAACACCGTCCAACTCATCCGTAATCAATTCTAAACGCTGTGAAATAAATCGGGATGTATTTTCAGAGATAAAGTTTTTGTCTGCTATAGCATCTTCATTATATATTCTCACTAAAGCATTTAAAAAATCCTCCGCTCTTTCTTTTACAGGATCGGTTAGCGATAATTCGATAACACTGGTATTCTTACTTAACGGATTTACTATCAATTTTGATTTAAAATTTTCAGTAACTTTCGACAAGGAAACTATTTTAACATGAACAACGAAAGGATTATTACTATTGCTTTTACCTTCAGCATCTATCAGGTTTTCTAATTTTTTATTAACAATTAAAGTTCCGAATTTGGTTTTTACTTCACTACCATAAGAATATTCGCCTAATTTATTTTCTTTGTCATCGTAGATGAAGAAACGTTTATTGCTTTTATTTTCTATTGTATAAGTAAAATTTCGCAAATAAAAATCTTTGCTTTTATTTGTAAACACAATTTCAATTGGAGATTCTTTATATAAAAAAGAAGACTTAACTCTTCCTTCAGCGATATAGAATACGTTTAGATCTAATCTTTGTATAACGTTTTCAACTAATGTTCTGGATTTTAAAATCTCCACTTCATTATCGACACTGCTTTTTGCCCCAGTTAGCATTCCAATATCTGAAAACGCTGCCAGCTCAGAAGCAATACCTCCTTTTTTATCATCTTTTACAAGTATAGTTGAAACAGCTTTATAACTGGGCGATGTGTAATAACGCAAATACAGAAATGCTGCTACTAATGAAAGAATTACCCCCAGTACAAACCAACGCCAATGGATTAAGTATTTATCAATCTGTTCACGAATAGAGAAGTTATTTTCGTTTTGCTCTTCAAAATTATTAAATTCCTGATTCATCTATATCTATCTTGTGGTTAAAGCAATTATCGTTATTAATAGGGAGATTGCTGAAATCGCAACCGTAATATTTGGTCCGATAACAGAAGAGTTGACTTTTGTTTTATTAGGCTCCACATATACTACATCATTTTGTTTCAGGTAATAAAACGGAGAGTTTATAAAATTTGAATTCGTTAAATCTACTCTGGTTGAAGTCACTTTTCCATCCATTTCTCTTAACACCAATATATTATTACGTTTTCCGTAAACTGTTAAATCACCGGCCATACTAACTGCTTCCAATAGTGTAATCCGTTCCGACTGTATTGGATATGTACCCGGTCTGGTTACTTCACCCTGAATCGTAATCTTATAGTTCAGGATTCTCATATTAACCGTTGGATTTTTAATATATACCTCCAATAGTTCTTTTAATTTTGCCATCGCCTCACTTCTTGTCAAGCCACCCAATTTTATATTACCGATAACCGGGAAAGAAATCTCTCCTTTAGAATCTACTAAATATGTTTGCAAGCGGGGCTGACTTGCTGCTGTTTCAAGACTACTCTGTACTGTTACCGCATACAGATTAAATGGGGCTGCAGCTTCAGGGTTTTCAGCGGAAACAACAATCATTAATAAATCATCAGGCTGCAATTTTGGCTCAAAAGAAGCAGAAGCTGTTCCCGTTGCGAACTGGTCAATATTCTGATAATAAACAATGTCTTTTTTTTGCGCACATGACGACAAGAAAAGTACCGTTATTACTGACAGTAAACAGAAAAAGCGAGGAAAAATATTCATAATAATAAAATTTGCGCAAAGATATGCTTTTGATTTTTTAATTAACATCTAAGGTCGAAAACGCCGAATTCAAACTGATAAACTCCGGGACAATTGTTTTCATCTGCATCACAATTTTTGACATCTCATGTCCCTCTTCAGCCAATTGAATTAATATATTTATTGCCTGAGAAATATCTTCAAATGTATCGGTTACTTCAACTGCCACCATTATTTTTTCATGATGGGTTGGCAATGTTTTTGAAGAATCATTCAACAGCTCTTCGTATAATTTTTCACCGGGACGTAAACCTACAATTTCAATTTTGATGTCCTTGTCCGGCTGTAAACCAGCCATCCTGATCATTTTACGGGCCAGATCGATAATTTTTACCGGTTTTCCCATATCGAAAATATAAATCTCACCACCACTTCCCATTGCTCCGGCTTCCAATACTAATTGACAGGCTTCCGGAATGGTCATAAAATAACGGATGATTTTAGGATGTGTTATTGTTATTGGTCCGCCATTTGCTATTTGCTGTTTAAACAAAGGCACTACAGAACCGTTAGATCCTAATACATTCCCAAATCGGGTTGTAATAAACTTAGTTTCTTTTAGTCCATTATTATGCAAATGATAATTAAGCGTCTGCACATATTTCTCTGCAATACGCTTACTGGCTCCCATAACATTACTTGGATTTACAGCTTTATCTGTGGAAACCATCACAAACTTTGACGTTTTGTATGCTACCGACAAGTCTGCCAGATTCCGGGTTCCCATAACATTGGTATACACAGCCTGAATAGGGTGATCTTCCATCATAGGAACGTGTTTATAGGCAGCCGCATGAAATACGATATCGGGATTATGTTTCGCAAATATGGTTTCTATTTCCTTTCTGTTCCGGATATCGGCCACATAAGGAAAAATATTGGTTGCCGTCGTTTTCTTATTCAGTTCAAGAGTCAGATGATATAAAGGCGTTTCTGCCTGATCGATCAGAATAACTTTTTTAGGAGAAAAAGCAATGACCTGATTAACAATCTCACTACCGATTGATCCTGCTGCTCCGGTAATTAAAACGGTTTTATTGCTCAATTCATTTCCAATTGAGGTATTGTCCAACTGAATCGGTTTTCTTTCCAAAAGGTCTTCAATCTGAATTGATTTTACTTTTTTAGAGATGTCTTTCGCGTCAGACCAGTCGGCAACTACAGGAATGGTATATACTTTAAATCCATATTCCAGACATTCATCGATAAGCTCCATCATCAGGTCTTCTTTCAGACTGTTTGTTGCGATTATTAAAGCATTCGCACCAACCGAACGCAGGAGCACCGGAATCTTTTTCTTAACGATAAAAATGGGTAAATCTAAAATCCTTTTTGTAGTATTGGATCGGTCTGAATCTACAAATCCTAACAGTTTAAATCTGGCCGGGCGCTCTGATCGTAACGCATTGGCTAATGCCGTTGCATTGAATCCATCACCATAAATCAGTGCTCTTTCCAGTTTATTGTTTTTAGATTCTGTAAGATAATGTTCAAAGAATTGTTTTACCACAATACGGTATAAAAACAACCCCATAAATGAGATAATGATATTGATGAACAAACGGGTATTCAGGAATAATTTATCACCTATTGCCTGTTCAAAATATACATTTATAAAAAACATTACCAGAAAAGTAGACGATTGCGCAAAAAACAAGCGAATACCGTCTATAAAAGTGGAGTGCCTTATAATTCCGGAATAAGTGCGGAATAACCAAAAGAAGAAAATCGTAACCGAGAAGTAAACACTTACAACATATATAAACTTGTCTTTATTTAATACTAACTTAAACTGAATACCAAGTCCGTCCAAAAGAAAGTAACTCATTATGGACGCAATAATCACTACAGAAATATCTATAAATAAGACAATCCATCTTGGTAAATAGCGCAAACTTTGTAAGGAAAAGTCATCTCTAAAGGTAGTTGAAGCCTGTTCCAAATTCGAATATAGCCTACGAAAAATACTATTTTTCAAGTTTAAATGTATTATTATTCATTATAAAAATAATTATCCTGATAAAACTAATATGTGAAAGTGTGTTTCAATTTCAACTGGAAGAACGTATCAAGAACCGTTCCAATTCTTTCCATTTCTGCTTCAGTTAAATTAGAACCTGACGGCAAACACAATCCGTTTTTAAATAAATTCTCAGCAACCGTCTCTCCATAATAAGGTGTTCCTTCAAAAACCGGTTGTAAATGCATTGGTTTCCAAAGCGGTCTGCTTTCAATATTATTTTCTTCAAATAACAAACGTAAATCTTCAGCCGATTTTTCGCCGTGAATTTTCGGATCCAAATATATCGCGGTTAACCAATGATTCGAAAAATAATCCGAATTTGGTTCCTGTAATACGCTCACCCCTTCAATATTCCCGAAGTATGTCACATAGTACTGATTGACTTTTCTACGCAGTTGTACATGATCATCCAATACTTCCATCTGCCCTCTGCCAATTCCAGCACAAATATTGCTCATTCTATAATTATATCCAATAACACTGTGCTGATAATGTGGTGCTTCATCTCTCGCCTGCGTTGCTAAAAATACGGCTTTCTTTTTTAGTTCGGCATTTTTAACGGCTAATGCTCCGCCACCGGAGGTTGTAATGATTTTATTTCCGTTAAAAGACAAGATACCAAACTCACCGAAAGTTCCACAGGAAACGCCTTTATAAGTACTTCCCAATGCTTCTGCACTGTCTTCAATAACCGGAATATTATATTGTTGTGCTATTTTATTTATTTCATCAACTTTATACGGCATACCGTATAGATGTACCGCAATAATCGCCTTAGGGGTTTTACCTAACGAGATTCTGTCAATAATTGCCTTTTCTAAAGCTACAGGACACATATTCCAGGTATCCGGTTCGCTATCAATAAAAACGGGAGTCGCACCCTGATAAGCTATCGGGTTTGCTGATGCAGAAAAAGTCATTGACTGGCAAATCACTTCATCTCCCTGTCCTACTCCTAATAATATTAAAGACAAATGCAACGCTGCTGTACCGGAACTTAATGCCGCTACCTCAACATTGTTTGCCAAATAGGATTGTAATGAATTTTCAAAGCCTGTAACATTCGGTCCCAAAGGCGCTATCCAGTTACTTTCAAAAGCTTCATTTATATATTGTTGCTCTGTACCTCCCATGTGAGGTGAAGAAAGCCAAATCTTCGAATTCATTATCTAAAATTTTAATTTACAGCTTTTATTAAATGCAAAAGTAACTATTCTTTTTTCAATGTAAACAAATCGCAGCTATATATCCAAAATAGTTTAGTGCCTGCCTGCTATTTATCAGTCACTAAACAATGTTGTAAATTTAACAAAAACTAAACAGAGTGTTAAATAATATTTTTATATCCCCAAAAAAGCTCCGTTTATAATAATACTCCAGATTCATTTTTACCTTATCCGGAAAAATTACCTCATCATTATATTGTTCAGGATTCTTCTGTTTCTTTAAAAGATTTTCCTCGTCAGCGTATTTAATACTTGCTTCACAGGTCACACCTGGTTTTAATTGTAATATTTTTCGCTCTTCTCCTTCTAATTGATCATAATATCCCGGTAAATCGGGTCTCGGACCAACAAAACTCATATCTCCGCAGATTATATTGATTAATTGTGGTAATTCATCAAGCTTATATTTCCGAAGCGCAGCACATACCGGAGGAATAATTGCTCTATTCACATATTCGCCCGATACCGGATCTCTTAAGGCAATAGAACGCATCGTTCTGAATTTTATTATAGTAAAGGTTTTCCCGAACTGTCCGATTCTTTTTTGAAAAAAAAGCCCGTTTGATTTTGTTGCTATAGCTGACAATAACCATACAACAACCATCAATAACAAACCAATCATTAATAGCAGTATCGCTAAAACAACATCAAACAAACGTTTCATTAGCATAAAGTCATATTTTTCGGTTAAATGCCAATCTGTTACCTAATCCTATAATTATTCATGAAATTTAATTGGTTTAGCCGGTATTCCAACAGCAGTGCATTTTGCAGGCAATGATTTTGAAACTACGGCACCAGCCCCAATAATTGTCCCTGTGCCTATTTCAAGCTGATTGATAATTTTTGCTCCCGTTCCAACATATACCTTATCCTCTATTTTAACTTCACCCGAAATATTAACTGAAGGCATAAAAGAGGCAAAAGAGCCTATCTGTGTATCATGCCCAACAGTACACATAAGGTTAAGTGTGACAAACTCCTTAATAAGGATATTACAGGTAATAATTGTTCCTGCACAAATTATCGTTCCTTTTCCTATAGACACTTCATCCTTCCCTATTAAAACACTAGGATGAATCATTTCAGGAAATTCAATATCCGGATTTGTAATTCTACTGATAATTTTTGATTTCAAATTAGGATCACCTATCCCTAATGCAACACAAAGTTTTTTATCAGTCTTATTCAAATCATCTATTCCTCCCAAAACAATATGATTATTCACTACTGTCCCTTTTTCTAATCCATCATCGTAAAAACCGATGAAATTATACTTTGCTCCTCTAGAATTGATATCGTCAATAAGCATTTTTACTTCCCGACCAAATCCTCCGGCTCCTATAATTGCTATATTTTTCATAGTTTAGTTTTAATTCCCTTTAAACGCTTCTGTTGTTGCCATACCTTCTGCAGCTATTCCTTCTCTCACGACAACTTTTTTAACAGTTAAAAATATAATTTTCATATCGTTCATAAAGCTAATATTATTTACATAGAAAACATCATATTCAAATTTTTGCTGCCAACTGATTGCATTTCTGCCATTAACCTGTGCCCAACCGGTTATACCTGGCCGAACATCATGCCGTTGTTTTTGCATCTCGTTATATAATGGCAAATACGCCGGCAATAACGGTCGTGGCCCTATTAAGCTCATATCGCCTTTTAAAACATTGATTAGCTGAGGAATCTCATCGATAGATGTTTTACGCACAAAACTTCCAACTTTTGTTAAACGTTCCGAATCCGGTAATAAATCCCCATTAGCATCTTTCTTATCATTCATAGTCTTAAACTTAATGATTTTAAAAAGTTTTTCCTTTTTCCCGGGTCTGACCTGAAAGAAAAAAGGTTTGCCCTGATTAGCAAAATAGAGGCAAATCGTTGCAACTACAAAAATGGGAAATAGTAGTATACAACCGAATAATGCAACGGTAAAATCAAAAAATCGTTTACAATAATTTTTATACATTATAATATCTTATTAAAAACCCCGATATACTTTTCAACTGCTATTTCCAATGAATAGCTACCTTTAGCAACTTCAAAAGCCCTGATGGATTGCTTCTGAATCAGCGCAACATTCTGAGTGTAGTTTACAAAATCATGAGCTGCAAATTTGTCAATTTTTTCCGGAAGTACATAACCTATGTCCTCAGATTCGATCTTATCTTTCTGCCATCCGGGATGATTAATCAATATCGGTTTTCCTGCCGCCAAAGTATCAAAAAATTTATTGGCCGAATTGGCCCACAATTCTTTCACTGGTATCACAAAAGAACTTCCCATATTGCATTCATAATACAGTTGTGGCAACTCTTGTTTGGAAACCGGATCAAGTATAAAAACATTTTTATTCAAAACGCCCTCATCTAAAGCTAACTGTGTGATCATTTCTTTTTCTGCCCCGGCACCAATTAATACAAAAACAACTGTGGGATCTATTGTTATTACTTCTTTGGCTAATTTTACAACATAACCTATTCCATTCACACGACCGAAAGTTCCGGCATATAAAACCGTAAATCGGGGTACAAACCCTATTTTTTCTTTCAATAATGATTTGTCCTGATTATGGCTGTTTTGAAAGCGTCTGATTTCAGAAATGTTCTCTATAATTTCAATAGGCTTCGTTTTAAATTGCGGATATCTATCGACAATGGATTTCTTCATATCAACCGATAGGGGAACAATTGCAGCTGCATTTTTATAAATTATTCTTTCCAGTTGGTACAATAGTTTCTGCAAATAAATATTTTTTATTGCTCCTATTGCAATAACAGCTTCCGGCCACACATCTCTTGCTTCAAAAACAAATGGTGTTTTAGTTATCCACTTTTTTATCAAAGCAGGAATACCTATAGACAAAGGTGTAGAAGTCGCTAAAACTAAATCGGTTTTTATTGCCAACAGCTTAAACGATGCAAACCAAAGAAACTGAAAGAAAACCAGACTCCTTTTAAAATAAGATAAGTGATTTCCATACGGCAAATAGATGTAATGTACTATTAAACCATCTTTTTGCAACTTTACCCAACGTTTCGCCTGGTTATATTCCGGATCTGAAGTGGATGTCACTATTTCGATTTCATATCCCTTTTCTGCAAATCCAGTAGCCAGATCATAGGAACGTGTCCCTCCATTTTCACTTGGAAATTTAAAATATTGATGTAAGTATAAAATTTTCATGCTCTTTATGATTTCAATAAAAATTTCCGAATCCTTAAATAATTTGTCCCTAATAAATACTTAAACAGAATTAAACTTTTCCATTTCACAATCTGTCTTAAACGTGTTAACGAAATAGTTTTCAATAAATCTTCAACTTCCGTAACCTTTGTATTGTTATAAATTGCGAATCTTCCTATAGTGCGACAATTATCACTAATAAACTCTATTTTATTAGTAGGCTGTGATATGAATATCGATTCAATTCCCTTGTTAGCAAGTATATTTCCCATTTCCTTAGAAAAGGAACCGCCAGGAATCGATACATGTGTGGTTTTAGTCTTTAACAGATCATTTAATATTTTAATTGAAACGGACCACTCCTCTTCCAATTCTACTAACGGCAATTTATTTAACATACCCGGATGTGTATGAGAATGTGCTCCTATAAAATGTCCTTCTTCATGCAGCGAAATCACCTGATCTGATGTTAAAAATCCTTTAGTATTAATAAATGCGGTGCTAATAAAGAAATATCCCTTAAAACCATATTCTTTTAAAATCGGCGCTATTATTGAATAAAAAGAAGACCCTCCATCATCAAAGGTGAGCATTATATTTTCTTTTAAAATATTTCTATCACTACAATATTTGGATATACTTTGAATTTGTTTTGCAAATTCCTCTTTTGAAATTTTATATTTATTGGCTGGTGATGTTTGAAAACCACTTTCCTGAACTGTATATTCATATACATCATGATACATTAAAGAAATCATTTTTCTCATCATTTAATATTATTATACACCTTCATTGACTCTTCTACCTTTAAGCAATGCTCCAATTTTTCTAACAGTATAAAATGCTGATTTGGCAAATGACTTGGCAGGAATAAGCCAGGGCAGGCTCGACGCAATAATTTTTGGTTTGACATAAGGCGTAGGACCGTACTTTTCTTTATAACGGCGCCCTCCACCGAATTCCATATATTTCACGCCCTTATCCTTCAACATTTCTATAGCACTCCACATGATTAATTCATTAGGACAGTAACTCTGTGCCGATTGGTAGCTTGCTCCTCCTGAAAAGAACCCATAATTACCAGCATAAGGAAAAAATGCTGAAGCCAGACATTCTCCTTCAGGATTAACGGCATAAAGAGCAATCATATTCTCAGAAAAGGTATGCTGCAACATTGTCCTGGTTTGCTCCATAGAATGGGTAGGCGTTAAACCTTGTTTCTGAAAAACCTCTTTCAACTGTTTATAATATTCGTGAGCATATTCGTTTACATCCGAAATTTCCTTTACTTCTACTCCCTTTTTTCTGGATTTATTAATTGAATAACGCACACTGCTGTAACTCATATTTTTATAAAGCTCTTCCTTATCTTTTGTAAGATCCAGCACATAACCTTTCTGCAATTCAATAGTAAAATTACGATGCAGGCACTCCGCAACTTCCAATTGCCAATCAGAAACCTGAAAATAACGACAGTGCTTGTTCTTAAACAACCATGCTATTAATTCTTCATAAATATCCAATCTTTGATTCACCGCTATCTCTTTCAACATTGATAAACCCTGATAAGATGTTGACCAACCCTCAAAAGGCGACGCCACTATCTGAACGCCTAACTTCTTTATTTTATGTCCATAAAAATAGCCTATCTCTTTATCTTTTTCAGATACAGAAACAACAAACGGAGCCACATTATAGAACTCCTTCAGAAAATTCGCCCAGTTTTTGGACTTAAATACAGTATGGTCATAGCATGAGGCCATTTTATCCCACAAAATATCGGGAGATGTAATAACTTCAAAAGTATATTTCATTATTTATTTGCTTTAAGTCGGTTATTATTAATGGATAAGGGTTTTAAAAATATATTGCATTTCAGCTAAAATTCTCGTTATATAAAACTTGAAACTGTACTGTCTCCAATGCGTAAAATAAACCTGTGAGTACTTTTTACACAAGCCTAAGCTGCATAAAATACGGGGTACTTTTTTTTGTTTTTTTCTGCTTGCCGATAATGGCCGTAAACCTCTCAAATAAACAGCTTTTTCGTCTGCCAGGCTCATTTCATTTATGCTGCCGGATATTTCAAAACCAAATAAGGAATCTTCACCGATAGCAAAATGCGTATCAAATCTGGTTTTTCCGATAACAGATAACGGAATGAGTTTCGCGCATACTGTTGATAGAAAACTCCTGTAATTTATGATATTATATTTTTTTCCCTGATTTTTTTTAAAACAACTGGAGAGATAATCATCACCGAGCTTTTCATCTGTGTTTTCAACAAAGGTTTTGGTATTGGATACCACAATGACATCTGGTTGTGCCTTTTTTAAGCATTCTTCTACAAAAGACGGACTTAATCTGTCGTCATCATCCAAAAAGGCAACATACGATGTATTGCTGTTTGCGACATAATCAAGCGCTATATTTCTTGCATTTGATACCCCGGGGATATCTGTATAGAACAGCTTGTAATTAAAATTGTGCTTTTTCAGCGCTGACGCTATATTATCATAATAAGGCTCTCTTTCCCCATTTAAGACAACTACAACCTCAAATACAGAATTGCCGCAAGTCTGAACAGAAAGCGACTCGAAGCATTGATATATATAATCTCCGGGTTTATAGGTCGGAATAATAATAGAAACTAAATGCATCAGCTAAAAATTTGCTCGTAATTATAATTAACAATCTTGTTAGTAGTAGTCTTTTTCAAATGATCTATAGCCATAATTATCCCTTCCGATAAATCATTTACCGAATCTTTAGGAACAATGTATCCATTTACGCCATTATTGATGACCTCCGAAAAATCCACACAATTGGTTGCAACAACCGGGATTCCATAATATAATGCTTCTAAAACAACATTAGGAAAACCTTCTTTACGTGAAGACAATACAAACAAATCGGCATTTTTATAATACGGATAAGGATTCGATTGATGACCTAATAAAAAAACATGATTTGTTAATTGATTATCTTTTATCATATTCAGCAATTGGGCTTTGTATCCCGTCTCATATCGCTCATCACCTAAAATATATAAACGGGTCGCTATATTGTGCTTTACCACTTCTTTCATAGCATGAATTAAAAGATCAAATCCTTTTACAGAATATAAGGCTCCCGCAGCTACTATGTTATAATTCCCGCTAATAAATTCACCCGGAAAATACAGATCTCCACTTTCGTCCAATAACGATTGATCAACAATATTTCTGATTACTTTTATTTTTGTCAGTGGTACTTTGTAGTGTCTGGCAACATCTGTTTTCGAAAATTCGGTCTGAGCAATAATAAGGTCTGCATGCTTAAGAGTAAACGAATTAATCATACTGAGAACTGACGATTTTAATCCTCCATGTGACAATTCCGATGGTGGTACAGCAATACGAACAATCAACCTGGATTTAAGCCTGGACATCATACGTATGATCTGTAACAAATACGCAACAACAATGGATGTGGTAAAAATATAATGCGGATTAATATGCTTTAAATCTTTAGACAACAAACGATATGCATTTTTAGCATGGCTTTTATCGTATTGAATATATTTAATGTGTGGTTTCAAACTTTGAGGCTTAGGCTCAATGCTGGTATTCACAAAAAAGACATCGTATTTTTCAACAGAAAGAGAATGCATGATATTGATTTGCATTCTTTCGGCACCGCCACCCTGAGTAGAAGCCGCTACAAAAACGACTCTCTTTTTTTCCATAATAAGACCCTTTCTTTATTTTAATTTAATTTTTGATTTCGAGTCTGACGATCCGTAATGGCACGAATGATAATTTCCATGCATTTTGATTTTCATATTTCATAAAAATTTCGAACAGGAAGCATCAGTAATCAAGGATAATCAATATTCTTTCACTTATAAAAACAGTGTATTCCTTATCCATTGATAAGCAACAACAATAAAAAATACTAATACGACCTAATTAGTTTTTGAACACAGACTAATATTATTATACTCAGACCATTTCGCAAGCATATATAACTTCCAGATGTTGGTTCCATTAATCTCCTTACCTTCCATATGACTATACAATTGTTTTTTGAATTTTTCAACATCCAGATTAGGTACGTTATTCAAAAATGAATCATTCAAACAATTTAAGATATCATCTTTTAGGTCATTTTTAATCCAATCATCTAATGGTATAGAAAATCCTCTTTTGGGCTGATTAAAAACGGAACTAGGTATATACTCTTCCAATATATCTCTCAAAATCTTTTTTCTCAGTGCTTTTTTATATCTAAAACTTACCGGTAACTTTCTAGCGAATTCAATTATTCTATAATCTAAAAAAGGACTTCTAACTTCTACGGCATAAGCCATGCTCGCTCTATCAACCTTAACATTACTATCATTTTCTAACCAAAGTTTAATATTTAGATCAGCAGCTCTTTGCATTTCATTTGAGGATAATTTTTTAAATATTGAGTAATATCTATTTATCCATGAATCATTCTTCACTAAATTCAAACTATTCACTGAAACAAAAACCCTTACTATAAAATCGTCAATATTCCTGATTAAAAGCCACTCTTTAAATTTTGATTTTTTATTTATTATTAAAAGCCCCAGTAAACTTCTAATAAAGTAGGGGATTCTAAAAAAAACTGTAGCTTTTCTGATGCTTTCAAAATAGTTATATCCTAAAAAACTTTCATCTCCACCATCACCAGATAAAGCGACTGTAACTCCTTTTTTTGTAACTGAATTCAATAACAATGAAGGCAGAGCTGAACTATCAGCAAAAGGTTCATCATAAACTTCTTGAAATTTCGGCAGTAATTTTAATGCATCATTTGCATTACAAAATGTAGTTTTATGATTTGTATCTAAAATTTTTGAAAACTCTTCTGCTATTTTACTTTCATCAAACTTCGGATCATTAAAGCCAATAGTAAATGTATTTATCTTTTCTGCAGATATTTTAGACGCAATAGCAGTAACCAACGCTGAATCTATCCCCCCTGAAAGAAACGTCCCTAATGGAACATCTGAATCCATCCTTATTCTTACGGCATCAATCAATAGTTTGTGTAATTCTTCTTTAGCATCCTCATACGAAATATCTCTAGCCGTAACTGGTTCCAAATTCCAATATTCGGAAATACTCATTGATTGGGCCACTAAATCAACTTCGATAAATTTCCCAGGACTTAACTTGAATACATTTTTCAAAATTGAATAGGGAGAAGGCACATAACCACAATCTAAATAAATTGAAATCGCTTCATCCGATACTACACTCTCTGAATTCATTAGAGGTTTTAATTGGCTACAAATTTCAAAAAAACCATCTTTCCAATAATAATAAAATGGCTTTACACCAAGTCGGTCTCTTGCACAAAAAACTTTTTCATTTTCAATATCATAAATCGCAAATGCAAACATTCCATTAATCTTTGGTAAAAGATCTTTACCCCATGCTACATATCCCTTTACTAAAACTTCTGTATCACCAGTCGTTTCAAAAGAGTAGCCTAAAGTTTTCAATTCATCCCTGATATCCTGAAAATTATATATTTCCCCATTAAAAACGATAATATATTTATCATAAAAAAATGGCTGATTTGAACGAACATCCAAATCGACAATGGCCAATCTTAGATGACCTAAAGAAATATTCCCTTCTTTTAAGTACCCTAAATTATCAGGTCCTCTAAACTTTATTAAGTTAAGTTTGTCCAACACTTCTTCCTTTTCATAAGGAATGTTAGTTATATATATACCACACATTATTATTATTTTTACACTATAATATAATCCTAAAGACTACTTTAATAAATCACCGGAACTAAGCGAAATAAACTTATCCGCTACGTTTCTGATATCATATTGATCAATATTATGCACTTCTAACTTTCCGCTGTAATCACCTTTCAGAAACCTCTCAATATTATCTTCATCAATTGCAAAAGACGATACTGACATTATGGGTCTTTTTGCTAAAGCATAGTCAATCAACTTACTGGGAGACTGTACTGCATTTCCATTTTCAAAGTTTACTAAAAAATCAGCTTTAGCCAATTCTACTAATAATTCCTCTCTGGTTACATAATCTTTTATAATAAGTTTTTCTCCTAATTTACTTTTATAGGGTTCCAATATATCTTTTGATTGTGTATAAATGATAAATTTAAAATTAATTAACACCTTAGAAAGATAATCCAGAAACACTCTAGGGTCTCTAACCCCCTGATAAAAAACACCTGAATAAATAAATGTAGGCACTTCATTATTAGGCTCTTTTGAATCTATGCGCACTAAATCAAAATCAAAACCTTGTGGAATGACTTTAATTTTATCTCTAAAATCAGAATAATATGCAGATCTACCTTCTTCTATCGGAATCGTAATATAATCTACATTCCGACAAAACCACTTCTCAATATATTTAAAATAAAAAACCGGTGTTTCAATTGGATTCCCCATATAAGGGTCTCCACAATCTGCCACCCACAGTTTAGGAAACTTAACTCCCATTCGCGCTTTTGCCAATGCACATCCCCAATGAATAGGATGCGGATATGCGATGGATATCAACATATCTGTCCCTTTTTCTTTTTTAAGAATTTTAGTCATCTTAAACATGAACTCAATATTTGGAAACTCTAGCCAACGTCCTAATAAACGTCTTAAAATTTTATTTAGAAAAGTCTCTTTACCAGAATTATCGCTATTCAAAGTTGCAAAAGTCATTTTTTCAATGTTTTTAACTTTGACATTATTTTTAGCTTCAAACACTGAATAATCATAATCCCCTAATACTCCATAGATAGTCACATCATGTCCTTGTTTACCAAACTCTTTGGCTAGCTCTGTCGCCCTATTAGCTCTTGGAGATTGAAATGGAAAAATAGCACTTGCAATAATTATAATTTTTTTATTTTTCATTTTTATTAAAACATTTTACATCAAAATCCTTTCATTTTAAATACACATAAAAGAAGTCTTTATTTATTTCTCAATTATGTGATCTACAATTATTAACAAGCTTAAAAAATACACTTCTAAAACAAATATTCATAAACAATATAAAATGGACTTGAAATATAGAAATACACACCCGTAACCTTTAAATATAAAATAAGCTGTTCATAAATATTGAAAAAGAATGCCAGAGGAAAAAAGTAGAGTATATATTTATACCTGTTCTTTCCAAAATTGATTAGCCATATATAAGCTATTATTGGGTAAGACAATAAAAAGAATCTTCCTCCTAAAGACGGAATACTCATCGTAAAATTTGCAAAAGTTACTAATACTAATAAAAATTTATAAAGACTTTCCGTTTTAAAGTTTTCTTTAATTAATTTTTCATTCCTTATAAACAAATACACTAGTAAATTCATATAAGTAAATGATACGGTTTTGAAAATCTTAGCTATCCAAAAAAAACCTGTCCCCTGTGCACTTACCTTCTCAATCGTTTCAGCACTGGTATAAGAATCTATTAATTTCGCAAGAAAAACCGGTAAAAAACTTGTACTGTCTTTTGCTAATTGTAACGATATTGAAGAAAAAATAAAACTGAAGAAAAATAAAGCAATAAAAATCCTATAAAATCTACTCAATAATATATAAACAAAAACAACAAAAATAAATATCCAATACGAGCCATGCATAAATGGAAGTAGTGCCATCAATAATAAATATTGATATTTTTTATTTCTAAAAACCTGAAATACTATAAAAACGGCAACCCAAGCTGCTGTCCAAAACCGAACTCCATTGATATTAAAAATCTGATTTGTTAAAAATATATAAGCGAGAATATAAGACGATAAGTTATTTTTAAAATTCTCCTCTTCCGTTAAAAACCGAAACGTTTTTAATGCAAAAAAAGAAAAAACTATAGCAAAAACAGCAAACAAATAATGATAGTTATTTGTAAATCTAGAAACAAAAAAAGCTATCGTTTCATAATAATAATCTTTTCTTCCTTCATCAAAACTTAAAAAATCTTTTAAACCATCTATATATTCTAAATAATCTACACTTTGAAAAGACTCAAATTCTTCCCTGTAAAAAAAACTATCAAAATCATTCTCATTCCCACTTTGCCTTTCTACAGTAAAACTAATACCAAAACAGATTGCAGTTAGAAAGAAAATAACATACGAAGATTTGGTTTTTATATTTTTTAAAGAATATAAAAAACCGAAAATAGGACTAACTATAAAAAAAACAATTTTAATAAATTTATCTAAATTATTTTCTTTTACACTCCACGCTTTTTGCTTAGTACTCATTTAAACTCTATTATTAAATCTAAACAATTTACACTCTCGCCAATCGTCATATTCATTTTTTCAAAGTTTTACAAATATTAAAATCTTATCAGAGTTATTAAAAAAACTTAAAACCAGTGACTTACTGCAAATTTAAAAGACATTCAACTATCCTTTCTGCTGCCATTCCATCCCATTTTTCAGGAATTCCTCCTTTTTTCCACTTTCCATTTAGCAATTGTGATAATACCGGAAGTAAGGCGGATGGGTTAGTGCCTACCAATTCATTAGTACCTATAGTAATTGTTTCAGGTCGCTCTGTGTTATCTCTTAAAGTAATACATGGAATACCCATAACGGTTGTTTCTTCAGTGATTCCTCCTGAGTCAGTTATTACTGCTTTGGCATTTGCAACCAAATAATTGAATTCTAAATAACCCAAAGGGTCTATTATAAAAAGATTCTCAGCTTGTATTCCTAAATCACTAAAAATTTTGGCTGTTCTTGGATGTATTGGAAACAAAACCGGTAATCCAGCAACATTATTAACAATAGTTACTATTAGCTCTCTTAATTTTTCACCTTCATCTACATTGGCAGGGCGATGTAAAGTCATAACCAGATAATTATCTTTCTGTAGCCCCAAGGTTGTAAAAACTGAGGGAGGTAAAAAGCGAGGTTTATTTACCAACAAAGTATCTATCATTACATTACCTACAAAAAAAATTGCTTCTTCTGAAACTCCCAATTTTCTCAAATTAGTATTAGCAATTTCCGATGTAGTAAAAAAATAATCTGTAATACTATCTGTAACCATACGATTTATTTCTTCCGGCATGGTTAAATCAAAAGAGCGAATTCCTGCTTCAACATGAGCGACTTTTATATTTACTTTTTTAGCAACAATACTACAGGCCATTGTTGATGTCACATCACCAACCACCAAAACCAAATCAACAGGGTTAATTAACAGTTCTTTTTCAAAAGCAATCATAATAGCTGCCGTTTGTTCTGCCTGACTACCTCCTCCACATTCTAAATTAACATCAGGTTGCGGAATATTAAGCTCTCTAAAAAAAGTAGCACTCATTTTTTCATCAAAATGCTGCCCTGTATGCACTAATCGGAATGAGATATCTTTTCCTTTTTTTTGTGCATTCTGAATAGCATGTATTATAGGAGCAATTTTCATAAAATTTGGCCTTGCCCCAGCAATTAAGGTTATTTTCATTTTTTAAAGATTATTGTTATCAGATATACTTAGTAAATCATATTCATAAAACACATTATAAATATAAGTTTCAAAATCATTGTTTGTAATTTTTATGAGATAGATACAATTCTATAGTACCTTTTTAATCATATATATTTTTTCAATAGTAATTAACCATTAATAATTGAAGTAAAAGAAACCATAACAAGAATATCCCCTATCAATCCTAAAGATTTTTTGACTAAAAAATTTAAGACTCTGAATCCTCCACTACAAGGAAATCTATTAACCATTTTTTTTAATTTTATTTATTAATGGATATAAAAATTCTAAATAATTCAATTTCAAAAAACGCCCTGTCATTAAAACTAACATCGCATACAATAGTCCTGCCACAATAAGATGCATTAAACTATTCTCAATGACTACAATCTTAAGAAAAAAAGTCACTGTAAACATAACAAGACATGTATGCAGTATTATTTTGAGCATCTGAAAAACAGGAAATAGTTCATATACTTTGATCTCTAATCTTTTACTCACATATACTAAAGCAATCATCACTTTTAATATTGATAATGATACCGAAAAAATTGCGAGTGAAATTGGGTTATTAAAAATGATCATGATTAAGTATCCGCCAATCCAAGCTAAAATTGCAATAAAGGCATGTAATCCGGAATAAAATTTAGTCGCTCCTAATGATAACATTAATGGAAAGAAAATTATTATATTAAAAAAATTAAGTATCATATTAATTCTGAAATATTTTCCGGACTCAAAATAAACATCAGAGTACATTATAACCATTACCTGCGTAGAAAAAAACATAAAAAAAACAACTATCGGATAGATAATCATTGCAGATTTGTTTAACACGCTTTTCCATGTAACTACTAATTCTTCAACGCCCTTATTTTCATGTATAACCCTTGAAAAAACAGGCATTAAAACTACTGAAGTACTTGTTGTTATCATAGATACGAGAGGCAATTCGATAAAACCATTCGAAAATTCGGCGAATACATTTGCTCCAAAAAAACGACTGATATAAAATTCATCAGCTGCTTTAATAGCTATACCCCAAAAACTTGCGAAAACGAGAGGTAAACTATATGCGAGAATCTCTTTAAGCTCCAATTTAGCTTCCTTCGATTCCACCCCTTTGAACGGTATTCCTTTAAAAAAATAAGTCATCACAAATATTATCAATGAAGCTATTAACCATCCATAAATTGCGATAATATAATTCGCATTAATCAAGATAACAGGAACAACTATAAAAACCAGCATCAATAATCTTGAAAGAGTATTATAAATTGCTAAAAATAAAGTTTTTTTATAGGTCGAAAAGATACCTTCAATACCTAATGTTGGTAATAATAACATTGGCATTGGCGAAAACACCTTCAATCCATACTCTAATCTTTCATTTTTTAAAAGATCCGCAATGCAACCTGAAAATAAAAATAAAAAAACCGAAAACAACACTCCTGCCAGAAACAACACCTTACTTATCTTCCATACAATTGCCTTGCCTTCATTTAAGTTATATCTAGGTAAAAAATAAGCATATACTCTTGGTAAACCTGCAGAAAAAACAATTAATAAAGTAGTATAAACATATAGTATTTGTTTATAAGTCCCATATTCTGCTTTATCCAGATATCTTGACAGAATTGCTGCACTTACAATAGAAAGCCCCAGGGTACTTAAACTACCTAATGCAACCCAAAAAACCTGTTCAGTATTACTTGTTTTAACATTAATACGATTTGACATTTAATAAATTTTAATTACAATTCTACATCAACAACTCTACTTATAATCCCTATTAAATAAAAGATAAAACATCGCTTTTATTTACAAATTACAATCAAAAAACAGAGTTTGATCTTCGTTATTACTCAATATGCTTTATAAATTTCATTCTTCTTTTTAAATTTAAATTATTATGAAGCTGACTCCATATAACTTCATTAATAAAACTAATGCTATTTTATAAGGACAATCGATTATTTTTCCACCATACTGGAAACTGAGTATTAACAATTTTAGCCGGGGAACCTGCTATAACAACCCCTTCTTCAGTAAAACTCTTATTTACGGTTGAATTAGCTCCTATGGTTATATTGTTTACTATGGTTATATCCCCATACATTATGACCCCTGGTCCTATATATACATTGTCGCCAATTTCAGGAGCTTTTGAACTTCCCGAACTTGCTCCAATATTGACCCCAACATGTAAACGACAGTTTTTCCCAACCTTTGTCGCCGGATTGATAACTATAGTTCCATAATGTGGAATTGACAAACCTGGTCCAAATACATTTATCGGAATAGAAAACCCTAACTTAAGGGATATTCTCCTATAAGCTATCCTGACAAAAATGAGTTGTATCTTTCCAAACAGTCCTTGATTGGAATTTTTAAGATATTCATATTTGCGCATAAGTTTTATAAACTTCCAAATATAATTGGGAAATAAAAAAGCCTTGATTTGATACAAAAATCCTTTCCCATTGATACTTGAAGCCAATCTATCCTGCTCTAGATAGTAATTGTATTCTCTTTTTGTCGTAATCATATATTTGTTTAACTATTAGGTTTAACAAAATTATAACTTCCCATCCACTTCACCTTCCAGAACTCCTTTCACATCATACAACAGGCTGTTTTCCTTTAGCAAAGTATTCAGATTAGAATTTAAGAACTCCTTATGCGCTACTCCTAAAACGACTGCATCAAATTGCTGCGATGGTAATTCATTGCTGGTAACCAATCCATATTCGTGCTTCACCTCAGCCGGATTCGCCCAAGGATCGTATATACTCACTTCAATACCATAATCGGCTAAAGCTGCTATAACATCAACAATCTTAGTATTACGTACATCAGGACAGTTTTCCTTGAAAGTAATACCCATCATTAACAGTTTGGCTCCGTTTACCTGTATTCCTTTTTTAATCATCAGTTTTACCACCTGTGAGGCTACATATTCGCCCATACTGTCGTTCAAACGGCGACCGGCAAGGATAATTTCCGGGTGGTATCCTTTTTCCTGTGCTTTTTGCGCTAAATAATAAGGATCTACACCAATACAATGTCCGCCAACCAATCCCGGCCGGAAAGGTAAAAAGTTCCATTTTGTTCCGGCTGCTGTCAAAACTGCCTGGGTATCGATTTCCAGAATATTAAAAATCTTTGCCAGTTCGTTTACAAAAGCAATGTTGATATCACGCTGTGAGTTTTCAATTACTTTCGCTGCTTCTGCAACCTTTATAGTAGGTGCCAGATGCGTTCCGGCAATAATTACGTTTTTATATAGTTCATCTACTTTTTGTCCGATTTCCAAAGTAGATCCTGAGGTTATCTTTAAGATTTTCTCTACTGTATGTTCCTTATCTCCCGGGTTAATACGCTCCGGCGAATAGCCTGCAAAAAAATCCACATTGAATTTCAGTCCGGACACTTTTTCCAGTACCGGTACGCATTCTTCTTCCGTTACTCCGGGATATACGGTTGACTCATAGATAACAATATCTCCTTTTTTCAGTACTTTACCCACCGTTTCACTGGCTTTATACAAAGGAGTAAGATCCGGTCTGTTGTGTTTATCAACAGGCGTAGGCACTGTAACAATAAAGTAATTACAATCTTTAATATCTTCTAAATCCGAAGAACAATACAACCCTTTTGAGTTGTGATTTTTGGCTACCAATACTCCTTTAAGTGTTTCACTATCCACTTCAAGCGTACTGTCCTGCCCCGAATTTAATTCAGCGATTCGTGCCTTATTAATATCAAAACCAACAACTGCATACTTTGTTGCAAATAATCTTGCCAATGGCAAGCCTACATAACCTAAACCTATAACTGCAATTTTATTATCCATTATAACTGATATTTTATTATTTTAAATTACTCCAATACCAAGAAACCGCTTCCTTAAGCCCTTCTCTGATTGAAAATTTCGGATTATAATCTAATTTTGTTTTTGCTTTTTCAATACTGGCCAGAGAATGCGGAATATCCCCTGCTCTGTTCGGTCCGTATACCACCTCAACATTGGCTATTTCCGGGTCATACTCCGATAAAAATTCTTTCAGATACTGAATCAGCTGCTTTAAAGTGGTTCTGTCACCATAAGCCGTATTGTATACCGTATTAATCGCTTCGGGTGATTTTGTGGTCATTGCCAGCTCATTCATCTGAATCACATTATCGATATAGGTAAAGTCACGGGAATATTCTCCGTCACCATTTACAACAGGGCTTTCATGCTGCATAAACTGCATTACAAATTTTGGAATCACAGCTGCATAGGCACCATTTGGATCCTGTCTTCTTCCAAACACATTAAAATAGCGTAATCCTATCGTTTCCAAACCATACGTCTTACTGAAAATATCTGCATAAAGCTCGTTTACATATTTTGTAATGGCATAAGGAGATAATGGTTTCCCGATCTTATCTTCCTCTTTTGGCAAAGCTTCCGAATCTCCGTAAGTAGAAGAGCTCGCTGCATAAACAAATCGCTTTACACCTGCATCTCTTGAAGCAACCAACATATTTAAAAATCCGGATACATTTACTGCATTACTGGTAACAGGATCATTAATAGAACGCGGCACCGAGCCTAATGCTGCCTGATGCAGTACAAAATCCACATTTTCTACAGCTTTATGACAGGTAGCCAAATCCCTGATATCACCTTCAATTAAATTAAAATCAGGATTTTCCAGAAAAGGTGCAATATTATGGCGATGACCTGTTGCAAAATTATCCAGACAGGTAACATGGTAGTTTTTACCTAAAAAGTACTCTACCAAATTTGAGCCTATAAATCCAGCCCCGCCAGTAATTAGTATTCTATCCATTATTTTTATTCGTTTAATTCCTATTAATTCAGTTCTACTTAACGCAATTTTACCCAAACAATTGCCTGCCCTGAAAACAAAATTTACGATTCGTTTCCAAACAGCAACAACCCTTCTTCCCTATAATCTTTGGAAAGTATAAATTTCACTTTTCGCTTTATTTCTCCTTCTATCTTAAATGCCAATTGCTCAACATATTCCTCATTCAGCACTTCCCCCACAATAACTACTTCTATCGTTCCGGAATCCCTTCCTTCGGCATAATCGCCTACCAGATAAACTTTTTGAACTTCTCCCATCCGTTCCAGAATTGTAGCCACAATGGTATCCAGCCCAATGGTCTTCCGCACCACGCTTTGCAGTAATAAAAACAGCGGGTGTTTGATGTTGGCCCTGTAAGAAATAGTATTCCGGATCGCTTCCTTTTCCAGATAACCGGCCTCAGAAAGGTTATTCAGTTCTTTTCGTATCGCATTGGTCGATTCACTGAATTCTTCGGCCAAACCGCGTAAATGTCCCTGATTTGCTGCGTTAATAAAAAACTTAACAAGCAATCTTAACCGGGTTTTCGAAGTAATTAATGATTCTAACATAACAGCAATTGTGAGCAACAAAAGTACTCGTTATTTTTTAACAAAACCAATTTCTTAAAATTTTTATACTACTTTTCTATATATCAATAAAATACACCAATATCATAACATCAAAAAAGCCTTTCTTTTAGTTAAAAGAAAGGCTTTTTTAATAGGCGTTATAGTATTTTTAGGAACCTATTCCCTGATATATAAATCCTATCCGGGTTAATTTTTCCTTGTCAAGAAGGTTTCTTCCATCAAAAATAAATGCCGGCTTTAACATATTATCATAAATGCGCTGCCAGTCATACGTGTTAAATTCATCCCATTCCGTTAATATCGCAATAGCATGAGCACCATTACAAACAGCATAAGGATCATTGTCAACCGTTAATCCGGCTCTGTTCATTGCTTCCGATCTTGTTTCCAGATAATCCAGATCAGAGAAAATCTGGTCTTCCGATACCTTCGGATCGTAAACCGCAATTTCTGCGCGCTCGCTCAATAAATCATCAGCCACATATATTGCTGCAGATTCACGGGTATCATTCGTATCTTTTTTAAATGCCCAGCCCAGGAAAGCTATTTTTTTTCCGGAAACGGTGTTGTATAAGGTCTGGATAATGTTTTTACCAAATCGGCGTTTCTGATGATCATTCATGATGATAACCTGTTCCCAATAATCTGCTACTTCATTTAATCCATACGATTTAGCAATATAAACCAGATTCAGTATGTCTTTCTGGAAGCAGGAACCTCCAAAACCAACAGATGATTTTAAGAACTTAGCCCCAATACGGCTGTCCATTCCAATTGCTCTTGCTACTTCATTTACGTCTGCACCGGTTTTTTCACATAATTCCGACAGGGCATTAATAGAAGAAACCCGTTGTGCCAGAAAAGCATTAGCGGTTAGTTTTGACAATTCCGAAGACCATACATTAGTCGTCAAAATACGTTCTTCCGGAACCCAGTTAGCATAGATATCCACCAGCTGCTGAATTGCTTTTTGCCCTTCTGCTGTGGTATCACCACCAATCAGTACTCTGTCCGGAGATAATAAATCCACAACAGCTGTACCTTCTGCTAAAAATTCAGGATTGGATAAAATCTGGAATTGCACGCCATTTCCGGTGTGGTCTAAGATTTCTTTTATAGCACTTGCTGTACGAACCGGCAAGGTAGATTTTTCAACAACAATTTTATCATTCTTCGCAACTCTTGCAATTTGGCGGGCACACAATTCAATATATTTTAAATCGGCTGCCATTCCTTTCCCTACTCCATACGTTTTTGTAGGCGTGTTTACCGAAATAAAAATCATATCGGCTTCATCAATTGCTTTATCAACTTCTGTTGAGAAAAAAAGATTACGTCCTCTTGCCGAAGCTACGATTTCGCCTAAACCCGGTTCATAAATAGGAATATTATCAACATTCTCATCATTCCAGGCTGCAATTCTCTTTTCATTTAAATCCACAACAGTAACCTGGATATGAGGACATTTTTGAGCAATAACTGCCATCGTAGGTCCCCCTACATATCCTGCACCAATACAGCATATTTTTTTTATATTCATCTTAAAAAATTGTCAAGTATGTTTTTATAGTAATCCTCTTATTTTCCTTTCCATCCATTTTATCTGATTCAAAAATCCGGGTTTCAATAAGAGTGTACAAATATAGTTGAATGTGTTTAATTTTTCCGGATATCGGTTTTCCAAATTATATGGTATCAATAAAGCTTTTTTCTGTTCTGTTGAATATGGTTAACCCGATTAGAAAAAGAAGTAATGTACTTCCTGCGGAATAAGCCAATCCCAGAATAGTAAAGGTTCCTTTTCCCAGAAAAGAGTATTTAAAAAACTCAAAAATACTCGTGAGCGGATTAACATATACCAACCAGTCATAACCTGCCGGTAATTCTTTTATAACCTGAGAAGTGGGATAGATAACCGGTGTGATATACATATATAACGAAACACCGAAGGAAACCACAAAAGTAAGATCCCGGTATTTCGTGGTAAGCGACGAAATGATCATCCCCAGTCCTAATGACATCAGTGCCATTACAATTAACAACAAGGGTGTAAACAGGATGGTCCATTGTGGAGCAATTGCAAAGCCTTTAAAAATATAATAGCCCAGAACGGCAATAAAAAGCAGGAACTGAATTCCGAATTTGAGCAAATTGGATATCGTAGTCGAAAGCGGCATGATTATTCTGGGAAAATATACTTTCCCGAAAATATTCTGATTGGTCTTAAAAGTATCGGAAGTGGTTTTAAAACATTCCGAAAAATAAAACCAAAGTGTATTTCCTGCTAAGGCAAATAAAAAATAAGGTATTCCGTCCGATTCTAGTTTTGCGATCTTAAAAAAGACAATAAACTGGATAATTGAAGTAACCAAAGGCTGGATTAAAAACCAAAGCGGCCCTAAAATAGTTTGCTTATAATAGGTAACCACATCCCTTTTCACAAACATCATCAGCAAATCACGATATTGCCAGATCCCGGTAAAATCAAACGATAGTAATTTCGCTTTAGGAGTAATCTCATACAGCCATTTATCTTTCTCAGTATTTTCAGTTATCATTACTTCTTCTTAAAAATTTGTGTTTTGATTTTTTCCCAGCGTGTTTTTTCTTTTTCTGTTTCTACATAACCATTGGCATACGTTCCGTAGCCGTAACCATAGCCATAACCGTAGCCGTAACCATATTTTGCCTTGCTTTCATAACCGTTCAGCACGATACTGATATTATTCAATTCGCCTCTTCGGTGTTTTTCATTTACAATGGCCAGCATACCTTTCTTAGTGATATTCTGTCTGACCACATAAATAGTAGCATCACAATACTGTGCCAGTTCCAGAGCATCCGATACCAATCCAACCGGAGAAGTATCCAGAATAATGTAATCGTATATCGTTTTTAACTCCTCGATCATTTCCTTCATCGCCTGGCTGATAATGAGCTCCGCCGGGTTAGGCGGAATCGGCCCGGAAGTAATCACATCCAGATAAGGAACATGTGTGTGCTGAACGATTTCCCCGATTGTTTTTTGCCCGATCAGGTAGTTTACCACTCCTATATTATTTTCAATATTGAAATCTCCAAATATTCTTGGTTTTCTTAAATCAAGTCCGACAATAACCGTTTTCTTTTCACTTAAAGCAAAAACAGTCGCCATATTAATAGAGCAGAATGTTTTTCCTTCGCCTCCAACAGAAGAAGTCACCATTAAAGTCTTGGTACCGTCAACCTTTTGTTTTTTATATAAAAACTGAAGCGAAGAACGAATGGAACGGAAAGATTCCGACAGCGGTGATTTTGGCCTTTCAAAAACAGCCATATTGGTTTCGGTATTCTTCTTCCCGACAACTCCGATTATCGGAATGGAGGTTAATTTTTCAATATCTTCCGTATTGTGAATAGAAGTATCCAGCAGGGTAATTGCAAATGCGATTAAAAGCGGAATCAATATTCCCAACAGCAATGCCAGAATATAATTCACACTGGTTTTAGGACCAAGCAGGCCTCCGCCAACATCCTTAGCCGCATCAATAAATTCGATGTCGGACACATTGGAAGCTTTTACAATATCTGCCTCACTTCTTTTCTGAAGAAAAGTACTGTAAATATTATCATTCAAATCGTACTTTCTGGTAATTTTAAGCAATTCCTGCTGTTCTTCCGGCAGTTGTTTGATGGTGCTTTCCGCTTCTCCTATCCTTCTGTTAATAACTCCCAGGTCAATCTTTATAGCATTCTTTGCCGAGTTTATGTTTTCCAGCAATACTCTCTTGGTAGCATCCATCTGATTATCGAACTCTTCAAATATCTTCTGGCTTTTAACAGAATATGCCATTTCCGAACGCTCCCGCGAAAACTGAATCAGCTTGGCCACGTTCATCACAATGTTGGGATCTTCAATCCCGGCAACCGTTGGAGCCGGCAATTTCGAATAATCGGTACTGCTCACCAGATAATTACTAAGGGAATTATAGTAATTCATCTTTCTGGCGATGGCATCTTTTTCGATATCAAAGTCCGTCAGTTTTTCCGTCAGTTTTTCACCGCCCCCCTGTAGCTGAAAGACATTCTTATCTTTTCTGAAATCCTTCAGTTCCTTTTCGGAGTTCTTTAACTGTCCTTCCATGGCAATTAAAGTACTGTCAATAAAGGCAATCGTATTTTTAGCAAACTGGTTTTTACTATCCAGCTGTTTTTTTCTCAGTACTTCTACGGTAGCATTTAAATAATCTACTAATCTTTTTTTGTTCGTTCCCTGTAAAGAAAGCCGGATTATAGACGCCGCTTTTGTATCGACTTCCACATTTAGTCCTTTATAACCTCCTACAGTTGCATCAAAACTATTAAAACGGATATAATAATCGTTACCGGTATACATCCCGGGATTATCGGTGATGAATAATTTAAAATTTAAAAATGGCAGCTGAACCGTTTCTCCAACTTTGTATCGTTTCACAAAATTACCGGGAACTACGGCTACATTTTGAGTAGTATTTGCCGCATAATTAAATGTCGTTACCGAAGTTTCCCCAAAAGGGATCATTAACTCATATTCCTTTTCATTCAGAAACTTAATCTGAACCGGAATTCCTGCCAGTTGTCCTTTATTTTTATCAATCGCAATATAAAAAGGGACTTCTCCATAAACATCCTGAAAAGTGTATTCCCCTTGTTTAAGGTAATCAATGTAATACTGGAGTTTATCAACTACATACTCGTTATGGGTTCTTGATTTTAACGTATTGATAACCGTTTGTACCTTATCTGAAGTTCCGCCCCAATTAAAAACCAAACTGGTATTGGACGTAAAGAAAGGATTGTTTTCATCTTTTACCACTATGGAAGCTTCCATACCATAGATTTTCTCCTTACGGATATTAACCTGATAGGCTATCGTGAAAGCAATGATTAAACTCACGATAAACCATTTCCAATAGCTGGCTATTTTTAAAAGAAAACCTTTAAAGTCAAAATTATTCTGATTTTCAAACAACGTGAAGTCCTTGGGATCCAGCATACGCTTTATAAATTTTTAAATAACAATAAAGTTGTTGTCACCAATGACAGCGCCGTGATGATGGTTGCCACAGATTGGACACCCGTTGTTCCGGTACCCCATGATTTTTGTTTGAGCGGCTTTACATAGATATAGTCATTTGGCTGAATATAATAAAAGGGCGACTGCATCGCTTTGGCATCCGTCAGATTGATCGTATGCATTTCCGTACCGTGCGGATACTGGCGTATCACAACAACTTCTTTTCGGTTACCGGTCATGGTAATATCTCCGGAGTTCGCAATGGCCTGCATGATGGTCACTTTATCCTGATAAAGTGTTTTGGTTCCCGGCACAGTAATCTCTCCATTAACGGTATAGCGCAAACCGGCCAGTTTAACATCAACAAAAATATTAGCTTCTTTTTTAAAGTATTCTTCTAAAAGCTGTTTTTCAATTTTCTGGCGAATTTCGTCCAGGGTATATCCCAAAACATTTACCTCACCCAGAACCGGCATCCGGATATTCCCGTGATCATTTACCGTAAAACCATTAAAATAGAGACTTTGGTCCGTTTCTGTCGTTTGCGTGGTAGATCCCAAAGCCGAAGGACTGAACATGTCTACTAATTTCTGATCCAGGGCTTTTATTTTTACACTCAGCACATCATTTGTCTGAACGCGGTAAGGTTTGGATATAACCGGATTAACAGCTACTGAAAGTGTATCCTTGCTGTAATTCTGCAAATACAATAAGTCTTTATTAGAAACACACGAAACCGAAAGAATTCCGATTACTAATAACACCCAAAATGTTTTTCCCATTCCAATGATTTTTGAAGAAACAAATATAGTTTTTCAAACGATAATTTTACAGTAATAATATACGTTTACCTTAAAAAGTTAATTTTTTAAAGTTCCTATGCATTTTTAATAGCATTTTCAAAAGGAATACGATGCAAAATACTTCTTCCGAGTGTCACCTCATCGGCATATTCCAATTCATCACCAATTGCTATTCCCCGCGCAATTGCCGAAATAACAATATTATAATCCTTAAGCTGCTTGTAGATGTAGAAATTGGTTGTATCGCCTTCCATCGTTGAGCTTAATGCAAAAATGATTTCCTTTATGTTTCCGGATTTTACTTTTTCAACCAGGGTTGTAATATTCAACTGGCTGGGTCCAACACCGTCTATAGGTGAAATTTTCCCGCCCAGTACATGGTACAATCCTTTAAAAAGACCGGTATTCTCCAGAGCCATTACGTCTCTTATGTCTTCAACAACACAAATAACGGACTGATCCCGCAACGGATTAGCACAAATGTGACAGACTTCTTCATCGGATATATTATGACATTGCGCACAAAAATTAATCTGCTCCCGCATTTGCAATAAAGCCGTTGTGAGTAATGCCGTCTGTTCCTTTGGCTGTTTCAGTAAATGCAGTACCAAACGCAAGGCTGTGCGTTTACCGATTCCCGGTAATTGCGACATTTCATTAACCGCTTTTTCCAATAATTTCGAAGAGAATTCCATAGGTACAAAAATACTCTTTTAATTTGATTTTTTTAAGTCGTTGCTAATTTGAAAAAGATGATTCCACAACAACATTTTTTTGTATTTTGGCTCACTCTAAAATTTAAGGAATGACACCATTTACCATACTTTCCATTATTATTGTTTATTTCGGTTTGTTGATTTTAATCTCCAATCTGGTAAGCAAAAAAGACCATAGTAATGATGCTTTCTTTAAAGCAAATAAAAACTCCAAATGGTATCTGGTAGCCTTTGGTATGATTGGAACGGCCCTTTCGGGAGTTACGTTTATATCGGTTCCGGGTGAAGTAGGTTCGCCAAACGGAGAGCAATTCAAATACTTTCAGTTTGTTTTAGGAAATGCCATCGGGTTTATTATCGTTGCAAAAGTACTGTTGCCGCTGTATTACCGAATGAATCTTACTTCGATTTACGGGTATATTGAAAACCGGCTGGGGCATTACAGTTACAAGGCCGCTGCCTCGATTTTCCTGTTGAGCCGGACTATCGGATCGGCATTCCGGCTGTACCTGGTCGTGATAGTATTACAGCGTTTTGTATTCGATTTTTATAATGTGCCGTTTTCGTTTACCGTTTTGATCTCGTTAGCTTTAATTTTTGCGTACACCTATAAAGGCGGACTAAAAACGATTATCATCACCGATACTTTACAAACCTTATTCCTGGTATCCTCGGTATTTTTTACCATCTATTTTATTTGCGACAGTCTGGATTACAACGCTGTTCAGGCTTTTGAAGCCATCAAGGAGAGCAACTATTCCAAAATCTTTTTCTTTGACGACTTTATCGGCAGCAAATACCATTTTATCAAACAGATTTTAGGCGGGATCTTTGTGACCATTGCCATGGTTGGTCTGGATCAGGATTTAATGCAGAAGAACCTGAGCTGTAAAAATATTGGCGAAGCACAAAAAAACATGTTTACCTTCACCGGGATCTTTGTGATCATCAATTTGTTTTTCCTTAGTGTGGGTGCCCTTTTATACATTTATGCTTCTAAAAACGGTATTTCCGTTCCTCTGGATGCAATAACCGGGAAACCGAGAACGGATTTACTATTTCCGGAAATCGCGTTCAATCACTTAACGCTTATCCCGTCGATTGTTTTCCTGTTAGGACTTACTGCCGCTACATTTGCCACAACCGATTCGGCATTGACCGCCTTAACAACTTCTTTCTGTGTGGATTTCCTGGGAATGGACAAGGCCGAAAATGCCAATAAGCCGAATATTGTCAGAACCCGTCATTTGGTGCATATCTCTTTTTCCCTGCTGATGTTCCTTGTGATTATCATTTTCAATCAGATCAATGATGCTTCGGTAGTGAGTATGATTTTCAGGATAGCTTCCTATACTTACGGTCCGTTATTAGGACTATACAGCTTCGGGCTGTTTATGAAAAACAAGACCGTACACGACAAATTAGTTCCTTTTGTCTGTATCCTTTCACCGGCCTTAACCTTTTTATTAAGCCAGAATTCCAAATTGTTTTTCGGAGATTATGTTTTCGACAACGAATTGATCATTATAAACGGACTGATCACTTTTATCTTATTGTTGTGCATCAGCAAACCGGCTGCCGGTAAAACTGCTTAAAACTGATTTGTAGCCAGCAGTACCAAAGTACAGGCTACTTCCGTTTCGATATTATTCGCTTTCAGCAAACTGTAAAATTCCGGGTTTTCTGTTCCCGGATTGAAGATAACACGCTTCGGATGCAGACTGATGATATACTCATAATATTCTTTCTGCCGTTGCGGATTGAGGTATAAGGTCACGGTATGTACCGCTTCGAACGGAACTTTTTCCGTTTCGATTGCCACACCGGCAACCACATCTTTTCTTTGCCCGATTGCCACTACTTCATGCTGGTGTTTCAGCAAACTATTTACTGCCATATAAGCATAACGCTCCGGATTTGAGGAAGCCCCTATTACCAATGTTTTCATGCTGCTGCGATTTATTACCCTAAAATTACATAATTATCGCTGATTTTCTTACATTACCAATACAATATAACATTGATTTATCATAACTTTGAGATAACACTCACCTAAAGTAGTTTGAGATATTAACCTTTTATTTTGCAACAAAAACTATGGAATTATTTATTTACATTTTTGCAGCTGTATTTTCTGTATTGAATCCTTTGGGTGCCGTTCCTATCTTTGTGGGACTAACTCATAACGACACAAAAGCCGAACGTTCCAGAACGTCTTTATGGACTGCCGTAAATGTTTTTATAATCTTAATTATCTCGTTCTTTATCGGAGAATATGTATTGAAATTTTTCGGCATCAGTATCGATGCCTTACGAATAGCAGGAGGACTGATCATTGTAAACTCCGGATTTGCCCTGTTATCGGGAAAATTCAGTAAAACCAGAGGAGTTAATAAAAAAGTGGCTAACGATGCCCAAAAAAGAAGCGATATCGCTTTAACGCCACTGGCAATACCCATGCTTGCCGGACCGGGCTCTATTTCTTTATTAATTGCCTTTTACCAGGACTTTCAGGAAGTATATGAGAAAGCTATTGTCTGCTCTGCGATCTTAGCTGTTGCGCTGTCTATCTTTATTATTCTGAGAAGTGCCCATTATTTATCCCGGATCCTGGGAGCATCCGGAATTGTTGCCATTTCAAGGATAATTGGTTTTATTGTTATCGCTATCGGAATACAATACATTAGCAGTTCCATTGTGAACATCCTGAAAACGGTTGCTTCATAAACGAAAGAAAGAGATTTCAAATAATTGAAATCTCTTTCTAAAAACAAAAACAAACATTTAAACTAACTACTCAATAGGGAAACTATTTAAGTATTACTTTTTTAGTAATAACATTATTTCCCGCCTCAAGATTCAATATATAAATACCGCTTCCTAAAGAAGATAAATTAATCTCTTTATTGTAGAAGCCTTGTGTATTATCGATTGCTGTTTCAAAAACTTTTGCTCCAGTCATCGAGTAAATACTCACTTTATTCTTGGTATCCATATTTTCTTTTAAATCGTAAATCAAGTTGATTTTTTTGTCTAATGACGGATTTGGATAAATTCCGAAAGCTATTTTATCTTCAAATGATTCTGTTCCTAAAGAAGCGGTAACATCCTGGTAGTTGAATGTAATAACACCTGTACTGGAACCTACAAAGCTTGTAAATACTACTCTGTAAACACTTCCGTTAGCCAGTTTCACATAATAGGCTTTATTCCCGTCAATAGTATAAGTACTTCCTGTGAATGTTTTCCAGTCGTACCCGATAGTATTGATTGCTGTAGCAAAATTCAGGTTAGCAGTATTCATTACTCCTCCCGGCTCATTATTTTTTGCAACTTTAACATCCGGATGGTGTAAAGCACCTGTTACCTGGTACTTTGTAGTACTTCCACCCATTGGATAATCTGTTGTGAATTTTGTAAAGATCAAATCCCAATCTGCACTTGCAGGCTCAGCAATAACCGGTGCATTTGTCTCTAAAGAGAAATAGTTAAAGATGTTATTCGGGTTTGAAGTATTGGATACCACCTGAGTCTGATCTGCACCCCAAGCCGTACCGTTCCATGTAGAATATGTAAAAGTATATCCAGCAAAGAAATCATCCATTTTGAACTTTTTGTATGTTCCGTTAGGATATTTCAAAACAAAAATGATACTTCCTGTTACATGGTGATTCGCCGGGTTGTATTCTCCCCATCCGTAAGTAGCTGTACCTTGTTCTAAAGCTCCTTCTGTCCATACAGTATCACTGTTGTAAAGTCTTGTCCAGCTTGACTGAGCTGCTGTACTTACATCAACTGTAGCCCAGTTACTGATATTATTGGAAACCTGGTAGATCTCAATTCCTTTAGCATCATTTATTCTCGTAGCAAAAGAGAAAGAGCTTTTTCTGTAAAAAGCAAGATCCCAGGAACTGTGAGGGTAAACATTGTTTGCTGTAGGATTGGAGAACTTAAAAAATGCCTGATTAGCATAAGCAGGTCCCATTGTCACAGTACCCTGTTGAACAGCCTGAGCACTTGCAAATGAACTGACCAGTATTGCTGCTAAAAATAGTATTCTTTTTTTCATGGTAAAAAAATTTATGATTATTGTACAAGTTTATATTCAAATTTCGGATACCCTCTCACTCCGCTTTCATTTAAGAACTCCAGCATTCTGATTTTATAGTAGTTTCCGTCAATATCTTTTATTACATAGAATCGGTCTGTAAAAGCACTTCCGTTGAATACATCTCTCCATTCCGCTCCGATTACACGCTGATCGTCAGAGAAATTGCTCTCAACGATATTGTTCATACCGAAATTGTTATAGTTAACACTGCCCGATACATTCACCCGGTAACCTTTTACACCACCTTTAAGGTTATTCACAACAAAATCAGAATAACCATAAGAACCGGAACCGGCAATCTCATTTGTAAATACGGTAAAGCTCAGATCCCATAATGCTTTTTGCGGCTCTACATTTACAATGTTTTGAGTTTTCAGGCTAAAAAACGTGAAGTTATAATCCTGGTTTTTAGCAATCGTAACCTGTTGGTGTGTTGTACTGTTCAAATCGGCATATTGCAATACATAGCTATCGCCGTCTCTAAGAATTTTAATTTTTTTCCAGCCTCTTGGATTTCCTGCAATAGCAACGCTTCCCGGTGCCGGAGCAGTTGTTCCAACTTCATATCCCATGTTTACCAAATACACATGGTTTTCGGCATTATTAGCCGAGATTGCAGCAATTGCCGTTTGGTTAATATCTCCGTTTGGCGCATCTACATAATTCATATTGGACTGCTCAAAAGTTCCCACAGCAACCAAAGGTTTAAAAGCACTTACACTGGCTTCCGTAACCGCATCAATATTTGTTTCCTCTAATTTTTTCACTGCCATATAGACCGATCCGTTTATGGTCACTCTAAATTGGTTCCCGGAATAAAATCCAAGATCCCAGCTGTCTCTTCTCGCTTTCGACATAAAGTCTTTGCTTAAATCCACAAAAACCTGATCGCCTTCATTTGGTCCGCCTACTTCCGGTAAAAGTGTCGCTCCTAATGATCTCTGGAAAGAAACCAATGATGTTGTATAACCCTGAATGGATGTTTCCCCTACATAGTTGATCGCGATAACTTCTAACAAAATAGATTTATCATCCGTATCAAAAGGGTAAATTAAGTTTTTGAATGTAAAGTTCAGTTCGCTTTGTCCTTTTGTAAAAGGTAGTTCCATCACACCGTTTCCAGCTGCCGGGACAGTACTGAAATCCACTCCGTAACTGGCATTCGTAGGCGATACTTTTACCGAAACTTTTCCATCATTTTTTGCCGGTTCCGAGAAAATCATTTTCATTTCTCTTTCGTCATGAATTAACGAGAAATCGATTGATTGTTTTTCAAAAGATACCACAAAAGGCTGTTGAGCCACCTGCTCGTTTTTCTCACAGGAACCTAGTATGAACAAAGAAAGAAAAAAGGCTATTTGATATATTTTTGATTTCATATTATTAGAAATTTAATTTATATAAAAGTTTTAAAAAGTATGATCTTCCGTATCCCATCAGGATATTCGTAGCAGCTCCGGTATGTGCTCCACCTTCGGCTGCGGTCGTATTGATCGTTGTGATGTCTAAAATATTTCTGGCTCCGATTGTTGCTTCCAACGATTTATTCAAAAACGATTTTTTAACCGTAGCATCCAGCCAGGTGAAAGGGTTTTGTTTTCCTCTTTCGGTCACCGTTTGATTTTGGTCATTGGTTCTTCCTACAAACTGATACTGAGGTCCGTTATATTTAACGTAAGCCGAGAAAACCGTTTCCCATTTTGGCACCAAATAAGAAGCATTGGCATTTAGCTGAACCGCATATAGAAAATCATCATTAGAATCTGTTGAGCTGTCTAAAACTTTTGCTGTTCCGGCAAACGTTACCCCAAAGTTTCCGGTAAAGTTTTTATATTTTGCCGTGTTGGTCAGGGAAAGTCCCCAGGTTTTATACACATCAATATTGTTATACTGGTAAACTAACGGTGAGTTTTGTATGATGATCATTTCAATTCTGTCCTTTACATCAAGATACCAGGCCGATAATTTATTCTGCATTGTAAACGATTCGTTTAGTTTTGAATCTTTTTTCAGGTGAAGGAAAACAGATTTTCCCTGTTCCGGATTAAGGTTCGGATTTCCCTGAATATTGTGGTTTACGTCAACCATATAGGTGTACAACTCTTCGTATGTTGGCAATTTAGGAGCGGTTCCTACGATACCTCTCAATTCATAACCGTTATCAAAAACATATTTAGAACTTAAAGACAATGCTGCCTGCTGGTCAAACTGTGATGATAATAACAAACGGATACCCGGGCGGATAGAAAATCTTTTATTCAGGTTTATTTCAGATGACGTAAAAAAGTCATACGAATTCAATTCTCTTTTAATATTCTCTCCGTTAAAGAAACCTGCCAGGCTGGTAACATAACCGTTAATGCTGTTTATTTCATACCCTAACTGAACATTATAAGTATCATTTTTCAGGAAATTTGAGAAATTCCCTTTAGAATAAAATGCTTTTCGGTATTCGTATTCTAAATTTTCCGTTCCGAAATGTTCCTGTGAACGGATTCTGTAATTGTATTTTTCTAAATCTCTGTTTTGTTGCTGGTACGAGAAAGACACATCATAGTTCAATCCGTTGTCGCTCAGTTTTCCGGAAGCGTTTAAATGGTGGTAATAACGTGTTGATGTATAGATTTCATCTTTTGCAACCGGGTTGTTCGTTTGCGTTGCCGGATTCTCATTCATTTGTACATCGGCACTAAAACGATCTGTAGTTTCCCGGAAAAATTCGAACTTATAGAAAAGTCTGTAGTTTTTAGTAGTGTAAGCTAATAATGATTTGGCATTGATTTGCTGTTTCGGTAACCATTCGTACCCTCTTAAACCATCATTAAACAAGTAGTTTTCACCCATTCTGTTGTTCCAGAAACCTTTAAAGTCATTACGGGTAAATAAGGCATTGGCATAAAACTTATCGGAAAAATTATGTCCGATTTTAATGGACTGAATATGTCTTCCTTTGTCTTTAAAGTTGTATTCTTTACCAACGGTTTCTTCCTGGATGTATGGGGTGACTTCCCATTTGTGTTCCGACGATTTCTTGGTAATAATGTTGATAATTCCCGATACGGCATTTGCACCATAATCAACTCCCATAGATCCTTCAACAATTTCGATCTGCTGAATATCATCTAAATTGATCTGGGTTAAATCGGTATTGTTCCCCAAACCTTCGTCATTGATGACTGGAATATTATCGACAAGAATTTTAAAATATTGTGAATCCAAACCAAACAGCTGTACTCCTGATTTTCCGGTGGAAGCATTTGGGATAATATTGATATTTAACGTCTGATTCAACAAATCGGCTAAATTGTTTCCTGCCTGTCTGTCTATATCAGCACGGGTAATCACTTTAACTTCAAATACTGATTTTTTTACCGACTGAGGATTATACTGTCCCGTTACTACTACTTCCTCCAGATGGTTCACTTTACCAGGAATACTGTCTTTTTCCTGTGCTACACCAACAAAGGCATTAAATAAAAACAGACCGCCGTATATTTTTGATTTAAAATTCATTCTTTATTTTATTTTACTCTCTTTATAATTATTGTTATTCCAGCTGTTCCTGAATCCCTGGGTTTACCAACAGTTGTAATAAGATCATTTCTGTTTTTCCGGTTTTATTTGCCTCCGGAAAAACCGGAAAAAGAAATTATTGACCGTCTGCAGCAATCCCGCAAAGACACTCAACATCCAAAAAAATCAATTTCTGGAACTTCCCAATCCCCCGGCAAACAAGCTTTTCTTTTTGAATTATTTCCCAAAAAACATTTAGTATTCTAAATTTCAGCTTATTGGCAAAAACAGCATTAAAATCAATTTAGAATTAATCTTAATAATATATTTTTTTGCAAATGTATGTTTTATTTTTATTCGTTCTAAATAAATTTAATATTTTTGCACAAGAAATTTTAATCAATACATAATGAGAAATCTAAAACAAAAGGCAACTCTTGCTTTTTTATTTGCAGTAATGTTAGGTAATGCTCAGGGCAATAAAAAGAAACAGGACACGGATGCGATCAAGTCAATGTGTGGCTGTTATGAAGTAGAATTCAACTTTGCAGAGACGTTTAAAACAACTAAAGACGAGAACTACAAGCCATCACCAACAAAGTATGACAAAGGATTGGAATGGGTAGAACTGGTTGAAGATAAATCAAACAAAATCGTAATGCAGCATTTATTGATTGTGGGCGATACGATGATTGTAAAGCACTGGAGACAGGATTGGGAATTTGAAAACACAAACCTGTACCTGTTTGACAAAGGAACTTCATGGAAATTTACAACATTACCAAAAGCTGCAGTAAAAGGACAATGGACGCAACGTGTATACCAGGTAGACGACAGCCCGAGATATGAAGGAACTGCTACATGGGTTCACGTAGATGGAACATCTTATTGGAGAAATTTCGCTGATGCTCCACTTCCAAGAAGAGAGCACACTATCAGAAATGATTACAATGTTTTAAAAAGAAGAAATATTCATGAAATCACAAAATACGGCTGGTTACATGAACAAGACAACGAAAAAGTTTTAAGAGAAAACGGAAAAGACGTTGTACTTTCTCAGGAAAAAGGACTTGACCTTTACAAAAAAGTAGCCGATTCAAAATGTATTGCTGCACAAAAATACTGGAAAGAGAACAAAGCTATGTGGAAAAACGTTCGTGACAAATGGCAATCTATTTTCGACAGAAACAAAGATCTTAATTTAGAAGACAAAGTAAACCGTAAATCATTATTCGGTTATTTGTTCGACCTGAAAGGGGACACTCCTAAAGCTGAAACCGATAAAATTATTGACAGTTTTGTAAAAAACTAAGCATTGATTAAACAATAAAAAAACCGCTTAATAAGCGGTTTTTTTTATTTTCTTTTTTAACGTACTACTCTGCTTTCGGCAAAAATACTTCCGCCATCATACAACGGGCACTTCCACCGCCGCAAGCTTCAATAGTATCCAGGCTCGAACTTAAGATCTCACAGTGTTTTTCCAGTTTTGCCAGCTGATCTTTCGTTAAACTCTGATGTGCAGCAGCACTCATAATCAAATAACGCTTATCCTCCGCTCCTCTTACCTGAAGCATATTTCCGGCAAAATTGTTAACCTGATCTTCTGTAATCAAGACAATCTCTTTGCCATCCGATTTTAAACAGTCTAAAACCATTTTGCGTTCTTTGGCATCATCAATACTATCTGCACAGATTACCGCAAAAGTTTCTCCCAGACACATCATGACATTGGTATGATAAATCGGTTTTCGCTCTCCGTCCACCGTTTGAAAAGCTTCAAAAATAACCGGGTTCATTTCGAAGTCTTCACAAAATTCAATCATCAGCTCTTCATTCGCTCTTGGTGATAACGCACAGTACGCTTTCCCGTTTTCACGGTCTAACAGCAAACTTCCCGTTCCTTCCAGGAACAATTCATCTTCTTCTGCAGAGGTATAGTCCACAATGTTGTTAATTTCAAAACCGTGATCTTCCAGGATATCCAGTACATCCTCTCTTCTCTCCATACGTCTGTTTTCGGCAAACATCGGATACAAGGCCACATCACCGTTTTCATGGAAAGAAATCCAGTTATTCGGGAAAATACTGTCCGGAGTGTCCGGACTTACCGTATCTTCAACAACAATAACATTAACGCCTGCATTTTTTAGTTTTTCAACAAAATTATCAAACTCTTCCTGTGCTTTTGCGTTTACCGTAGCCGGCAATAAATTGTCCAGTACTTTTTGGTAATAGTTATTTACTGCTGTCTGCTCATTCATCCTGAACGCAACAGGACGAATCATCAATATCGTGTTAGTAGTCTGTTTCATACTTTTTATTTTTTCCTTTTATTAGTCCCTGATTAAAGGCAATGTAGAACATCTCAAAAGCCCTTCCTGTTTTGCAATTTCGGCATAAGGAACTTCTTCAACGGTAATTCCCTTATTTCTCAGCCAATTATTCAATCTTGTAAAATTTCTTTCCGAAACCACAACATCCGGCGCAATAGAAAACACATTTGAAAACATATAATACATTTCCTCCCGCTCAATGTGGAACAGGTTTTCTTTACCAAAAAGGTTCACTAAAAACATATAGTCGGCTTCTTCTCTGAATCCGCTTTTATAAATGATTCCTTTATCTGTTCCTACCGGCTGGAAACAACAATCCAGGTGCAGTGCATTATCTCTTGGTTCAATCTTCGATTTTACCAGATCAAATTCTTTTACGATTTTATGCGGGAATAGTTTTTTAATATAGTCCACACCGGCCATATTGGTTCTTGCCGTGATATAGTCTTTATAATCGCTTCCTTTATAAGTTCCTATAAAAACATAGTCGTTCCAAACCATTACATCGCCACCTTCAATGTGTACTTCTTCCGGCGGGCGAACAACTTTTTTGGGATCAATCTGATCTATTACATACTGGATAGCATCCAATTCTCTTTCTCTGTCGGGTAAAATGTTTGCTTTTACAAAAACATCGTCAATAACGAATCCAATATCTCTGGAAAAAATCTGGTTGTAGTTTTCAATTATTTCCGGGCGGAAGACTTTTACTTCATATTTCTGAAAAACTTCATCAAGAGCCTGCATTTCTTTTACCATATCTGCTTCAACCGGATAGGTCCCTGCTTTTATATGCTCTAATGATTTCGGATCATACGCTTCCTCTATCGAGGGCGTTGGTCCATTGTTTACGGCTGTTCCTAAAACTACGGCTCTAAGCCGTGACGTTTCGTTTTTTACATTTAAATTCAACATAGCTTTTGGCTTTTGGCAAATATAAACAAAGGGCTTTGATAAACGAAAAACTCCCCTTGAAATCTAAGCATTACAGTGTTAATTTATCCTTAATCCGCTCTGTTTCAATACTAAATAATCGTCAAGTATACTTTTAAAAAGCTGACAAATATTATTTTTTTTAATACATTTACTTTTAAAAATATAAAATTATGGGATTATCGAGTTTTTTTAGTTCACTTTTCGGAAAAGCAAAGCAGAGTACGGAAGATTTAGGAGATAAGGTCAGCAGCACAGCCGATACCGCGGTTGACAAGGTAGAATCCTTCACGGAGGATGTAGTAGAAAAAGTTTCGGAAGTAGCCGACAGCGCTTCTCAAAAACTGGAGGAAATGGGTGTTTCGGAAAAAGTCAATGATTTTATCGATACTGCCAAAGAAAAAATAGCCGATGCCGGCGAGTGGATCGAAGACAAGGCTACGGATGCTAAAGAAGCTTTATCGGACGTGATCGAGAAGACGGAAAACAAAATTGAAGAGGTAACCGGTGATGCCGCTGAAGAGGCGGAAAAACCGGCAGAATAAAGCAATAAAAAAGCCCTGAAGTACTTCGGGGCTTTTTTTATTCAATATTGACAGCTTACTATCTTTCGTTCATTGGTTTAAAAGAACGCAACGGGTGTCCAACATATACCTGACGCGGACGACCGATAGGTTCTTTGTTAACACGCATTTCTCTCCATTGTGCAATCCATCCCGGAAGACGTCCGATAGCAAAAAGTACCGTAAACATATCCGTAGGGATTCCTAAAGCACGGTAGATAATTCCGGAATAGAAATCTACGTTTGGATACAGGTTTCTTGATTTGAAATACTCATCCTGTAAAGCAGATTCTTCAAGTTTTTTAGCGATGTTCAAGATTGGGTCATTAACACCTAATGTTGCCAATACTTCATCTGCAGCTTTTTTAATGATTTTAGCACGCGGATCGAAGTTTTTGTACACACGGTGACCAAATCCCATTAAACGGAAAGGATCGTTCTTATCTTTCGCTTTTGCAAGGTATTTATCTGCATCACCACCATCTTTCTGGATTTCTTCCAGCATTTCCAATACTGCCTGGTTTGCTCCTCCGTGAAGTGGTCCCCATAAAGCGGAAACTCCTGCCGAAATGGAAGCGAATAAACCTGCATGTGAAGATCCAACCATTCTCACAGTTGAAGTAGAACAGTTTTGTTCGTGATCAGCATGTAGAATAAACAATTTATCCAATGCATCCACGATAACCGGGTTAATTGTATAAGGACTTGTTGGCAATTCGAACATTAAACGTAAAAAGTTCTCTACATAACCTTTGGTGTTATCGTAGTAGTTTAATGGGAAACCAGATGTTTTTCTGAAAGTCCATGTAGCTAAAACTAAAAATTTACCCATTGTTTTACAAACAGCAGTGTACATTTCGTCTTCGTTTTCTACATTGACAACTTTCGGATTAAATGCGGTTAAAGCACTTGTCAATGAAGATAAAACACCCATTGGATGAGCCGTTTTAGGAAAACCATCAATGATGTTTTTCATTTCTTCATTTACCAAAGTATATTTTCGAATATCGTTTTCGAATTTTTCTAACTGAGCAGCTGTTGGCAATTCACCGAAAATAACCAAATAAGAAACTTCTAAAAAGTTGGCTTTCTCAGCTAAATCTTCAATAGCATAACCTCTGTAACGAAGGATACCTTCTTCTCCGTCAAGGAAAGTAATTTCACTCTTACAAGATCCTGAATTTTTATACCCCGGATCAAGCGTAATCGCGCCAGTTGCAGCACGTAATTTCTCAATATCGATAGCAACCTCTTTCTCACTTCCTTCGATTACCGGAAATTCATATTTGTTGCCATCAATTTCTAATATTGCAGTTTTTGACATGTTTGTATTAGGAATTAAATGTAAAATATTTTTGTTATCTGCGAATTTAAGAAATTCCAACGGATATCTCAAGAAAATCACATAAGGAAATCGTTAATTATTCCGTAAAAATTGGGGGTAAAAATTACATTTTTCACATTTTTAACCACCGGAAAACCGGCCTCAAAATACAGGCTCTTTCAAACCGTTATTTATCCCTTAAAAAAGTTAGCTTTATCACAGGAATCCCCTTTTACAAACAAAAAAACCTGATAATAACTATCAGGTTTTTTCAAATATCGTTTTAATTGCTTTATTTCACTTTAAAAGCTCTTTCCTGAGGGAAATAAGCCACTTCGGCTAATTCTTCTTCTATTCTAAGCAATTGATTGTATTTTGCCATACGATCTGAACGGGAAGCCGATCCGGTTTTGATCTGACCGCAATTTAACGCCACAGCCAGGTCGGCAATGGTATTGTCTTCCGTTTCTCCGGAGCGGTGTGACATTACAGAAGTATATCCGGCATTATGTGCCATATTTACCGCTGCTATCGTTTCGGTTAAGGTTCCGATCTGGTTTACTTTAATTAAAATGGAATTGGCAATATTCTCTTCAATTCCTCTTGACAGGCGTTGTACGTTTGTTACAAACAAATCGTCCCCTACCAATTGTACTTTATCACCGATTTTCTCTGTTAACAGTTTCCAGCCGTTCCAGTCGTCTTCATACATCCCGTCTTCGATTGAAATAATCGGGTATTTAGCCGCTAATTCAGCCAAATAAGCCGCCTGCTCTTCTGAGGTTCTGATTTTCCCGGTGGCGCCTTCAAATTTAGTGTAATCGTATTTTCCGTCTACATAAAATTCAGAAGCGGCACAGTCCAATGCAATTTTAATATCTTCCCCGAAAGTATACCCTGCATTTTCTACCGCTAATTTGATAGAATCCAGAGCATCTTCGGTACCTCCGGCTAAATTTGGTGCAAAACCACCTTCATCGCCAACAGCAGTACTTAATTTTCTGTCGTGTAATACTTTTTTAAGATTATGGAATATTTCCGTACCCATTTGCATAGCATGTGTAAAGTTCTGAGCTTTTACCGGCATGATCATAAATTCCTGAAAAGCGATAGGCGCATCAGAATGTGATCCTCCGTTAATAATGTTCATCATCGGTACCGGCAAGGTATTGGCAGATACACCACCAACATAACGATACAACGGCATTCCCAATTCGTTAGCGGCTGCTTTTGCCACTGCCAGCGATACTCCTAAAATAGCGTTTGCTCCTAAATTGGATTTATTTGGTGTTCCATCCAATTCAATCATCATTTTATCAATCGCATTTTGCTCAAAAACCGACATCCCAACAATTTCCGAAGCAATAGTTGTATTTACATTTTCAACTGCTTTTAAAACTCCTTTTCCCATGTAGGCTTTTCCGCCATCGCGCAACTCTACAGCCTCATGTTCTCCGGTTGATGCTCCGGATGGCACTGCTGCTCTTCCTAAAACACCATTTTCTGTATATACATCTACTTCTACGGTAGGATTACCTCTTGAATCTAATATTTGTCTTGCGTGAACTTTTATAATCATGCTCATAATCTGATACTTTAATTTGGTTAACTTCTTTCGTTAGGTGTGTAACGAATTTATTTTTTAGCTAATTTAATGTTTTCGATGAATTGGTCAAATAAATAACGTGCATCGTGAGGTCCGGGACTTGCTTCCGGGTGGTATTGTACCGAGAAACAGCTTTTGTTTTTCATACGCATACCCGCAACAGTGCCGTCGTTCAGGTGAACATGTGTTATTTCAAAATCCGGGTGTTTTTCCAATTCTTCACGCACCACTGCAAAACCATGGTTCTGTGAGGTAATTTCCCCTTTATTGGTAATAACATTCATTACAGGGTGGTTAATCCCTCTGTGACCGTTAAACATTTTATAGGTTGAGATACCATTTGCCAGGGCAATGATCTGGTGTCCCAAACAAATTCCGAAAACAGGTGTATCGGTTGCTAAAATCTGGCGTGCCACTTCCTGTACATCTTTTAACGGATCCGGATCACCAGGTCCGTTCGACAAAAAGTAACCATCAGGGTTAAATGCTTTCAGCTCTTCAAAAGAAGCATTATAAGGGAATACTTTAATATAAGCATCTCTTTCTGCCAGGCATCGCAGGATATTGGTTTTGATTCCAAGGTCGAGTGCGGCAATTTTGTAGGTTGCCTTTTCGTCACCAAAGTAATATGCTTCTTTAGTAGAAACGGTAGAAGCCAGTTCCAGACCTTTCATATTCGGAACTCCAGCCAGTTGTTTTTTCAAATCTTCAAGCGGTGTACCGTCTGTACAGATCACTGCATTCATGGCACCGTTGTCACGGATATAGCTCACTAAAGCTCTGGTATCGACATCGGAAATGGCAACCAGTTTTACTTTATCGAAATAATCGAAAAGACTTTCAGAAGCATCAGGTCTTGAATAATTAAAACTAAAGTTTTTGCATACCAGTCCGGCAATTTTGATCCCGTCTGAATCAACTTCGTCTTCATGAACTCCGTAGTTACCGATATGAGCATTGGTAGCTACCATTAATTGACCAAAATAAGAAGGGTCTGTAAAAATTTCCTGATATCCCGTCATTCCGGTATTAAAACAGACTTCGCCGAAGGTAGTTCCTTCGATTCCTATGGATTTACCATAAAAAACAGTTCCGTCGCTTAATAAAAGGATGGCTTGATTTCGATTTGAATATTTCATTTTTTGTTGTGTTGTAAAATTTTGCAAATTTAATCTAAATTATTTCTTTCTGAAACGATTCGATTAAAACAAGTAAAAAAGATTTTATAATTATGCGTGCTAGTGGCTCAAACGGTTTCAAAAGGGCAAAAAAAAAGGACAAACTTAAAAAGTTCATCCTTATTTTTTATTGAAGAATCAATTGTTTCATGATTATTCAGTAACTTCTGTATTTTCAGTAGTATCAGCAGCGGGAGCTTCAGCAGTTGTTTCAGCTTTTTTTGCTCTACCACGACGGGTAGTTGCTTTCTTAACTTCTTTTTTACCTCCGTTGTACAATTCGTTGAAATCTACAAGTTCGATCATTGCCATATCAGCGTTATCTCCAAGACGGTTACCCAATTTAATAATACGAGTATATCCACCCGGACGATCTCCAACTTTTGCTGCAACTTCTCTGAACAATTCAGTAACCGCATATTTGTTTCTCAAATAAGAGAAAACAACACGACGATTGTGAGTAGTATCTTCTTTAGATTTCGTTACCAATGGTTCTACAAATTGCTTTAAAGCTTTAGCTTTAGCAACAGTAGTATTGATACGCTTGTGCTCGATTAGAGAACAAGCCATATTAGCCAACATAGATTTTCTATGTCCTGACTGTCTGCTTAAATGATTTATTTTTTTTCCGTGTCTCATTGCTATACAATTTAATCGCGCATAAAGCGGACTAGATTATTCTTTATCTAATTTATATTTAGTTAAATCCATCCCGAAAGTAAGACCTTTAACAGCAACTAATTCATCAAGTTCTGTTAATGATTTTTTACCGAAATTACGGAACTTCATCAGATCATTTTTATTAAATGATACTAAATCGCCAAGTGTATCAACTTCAGCCGCTTTTAAACAATTTAATGCTCTTACAGATAAGTCCATATCAACAAGCTTAGTTTTAAGCAATTGTCTCATATGTAATGACTCTTCATCATACGACTCTGTTTGTGCAATTTCATCAGCCTCAAGTGTAATTCTTTCGTCAGAGAACAACATAAAGTGATGAATCAACGTTTTAGCTGCTTCTGTTAATGCATCTTTAGGGTGAATAGAACCATCTGTAATGATTTCAAAAACTAATTTTTCGTAGTCAGTTTTTTGCTCAACACGGAAATTTTCTATTGAATATTTTACGTTCTTTACTGGTGTGTAAATAGAATCTGTAAAAATAGTTCCTATAGGTGCGTTTTGTTTTTTGTTTTCTTCTGCAGGAACGTAACCACGACCTTTCTCAATAGTTAATTCCATGTTTATGGTAATTTTGCTATCAAGGTTGCAGATAACCAAATCCGGGTTTAGTACCTGAAAACCAGAGATAAACTTTTGAAAATCTCCAGCTGTCAATTGATCCTTACCTGAAAAAGAGATAGAAACAGATTCGTTATCGATATCTTCGATCTGACGTTTGAAACGTACTTGTTTAAGATTCAATATAATTTCTGTTACATCTTCAACCACTCCTGATATTGTAGAGAATTCGTGATCCACTCCTTCAATACGAACCGAAGTGATTGCATATCCTTCTAAAGAAGAAAGCAAAACACGTCTTAATGCGTTACCAACAGTCAATCCATATCCCGGTTCTAAAGGTCTAAATTCAAATTTACCTTCAAAATCGGTTGAATCGATCATGATAACTTTATCGGGCTTTTGAAAATTAAATATTGCCATATTTATTTCGACTGATGTCTAATTATTATTTGTTGTACAACTCTACGATTAACTGCTCCTTAATGTTTTCTGGAATCTGAAGTCTAGCAGGTACAGAAACGAAAGTACCTTCTTTAGTTTCATTGTTCCAAGTAATCCATTCGTAAACAGTGCTAGAATTAGATAACGAACGTTCGATAGCTTCAAGAGATTTTGATTTTTCACGAACTGCAACTTTGTCACCAGGTTTTAAGTGATAAGAAGGAATGTTTACTACTTCTCCATTAACCGTGATATGTCTGTGAGAAACGATTTGACGTGCAGCACGACGAGAAGGAGCGATACCCATTCTGTATACTACGTTATCAAGTCTTGACTCACATAATTGGATTAAAACTTCACCTGTAACACCTCTTGATGCAGATGCTTTTTCAAACAAACTTCTGAACTGACGTTCTAAAATTCCGTAAGTGTACTTAGCTTTTTGCTTTTCCATTAACTGAATAGCGTACTCAGATTTTTTACCTCTTTTTTTCGCTAAACCATGTTGCCCTGGAGGGTAATTTCTTTTTTCGAAGGCTTTATCATCTCCGAAGATTGCTTCGCCAAATTTACGAGCAATTTTAGTTTGTGGACCAGTATATCTTGCCATTGCTAAAAATTAAAAAAAGGTAGGGATTATGAATTCAGGTCTTTCCTCCGATAATCTTATTCCTACCTTAGGTTATACTATTATAATTAAACTCTTCTTCTTTTTGGAGGACGACAACCATTGTGTGGCATTGGAGTTACATCAATAATTTCTGTAACTTCTATTCCTCCGTTATGAAGAGATCTGATGGCAGATTCTCTACCATTTCCAGGACCTTTTACGTAAACTTTTACTTTTTTAAGACCTGCTTCTAACGCTACTTTGCTACAATCTTCTGCTGCCATTTGAGCTGCATAAGGAGTGTTCTTTTTAGAACCTCTAAAGCCCATTTTACCAGCTGAAGACCAAGAAATAACTTCACCTTTCTTGTTTGTTAACGAGATGATGATGTTGTTAAAGGTAGCATTAATATGAGCTTCGCCTGTTGATTCAACGATAACTTTACGTTTTTTTGTACTTGCCTTAGCCATACTACTACTTATTATTTAGTTGCTTTTTTCTTGTTAGCAACAGTTTTTCTTTTACCTTTTCTTGTTCTAGAGTTGTTCTTAGTTCTTTGACCTCTTAATGGAAGTCCAGCTCTGTGACGAATTCCTCTATAACATCCGATATCCATTAAACGTTTGATGTTTAATGAAATCTCAGAACGTAGTTCACCTTCAATCTTGAAATAAGAAACGGCTTCACGGATCGCTCCGATCTCGTCATCATTCCAGTCTTGAACTTTTTTATCTTCGCTTACGTTAGCTTTTTCTAAAATCTCTTTAGCTCTACTATTCCCAATTCCGAAGATATAGGTTAAAGCGATGATTCCTCTTTTGTTTTTAGGTATATCTACCCCTGCAATTCTTGCCATAACTATCCTTGTCTTTGTTTAAATCTAGGATTCTTTTTATTAATAACGTATAATCTTCCTTTTCTACGCACAATAATGCACTCGGCACTTCTTTTTTTAACTGATGCTCTTACTTTCATTTTAATAGCCTTTAGTATCTATAAGTAATTCTTGCTTTAGACAAATCGTAAGGGCTCATCTCTAACTTCACTTTATCACCAGGTAATAATTTGATATAATGCATACGCATTTTACCAGAGATATGAGCAATTACTATGTGTCCATTTTCTAATTCTACACGGAACATCGCATTTGATAATGCTTCAATGATTGATCCGTCTTGTTCTATTGCTGATTGTTTTGCCATAAAAATTAAGCTACTGCTTTTCTATTTTTACCACTTTTCATCAAACCATCATAATGTTTATTCAATAAATAAGAATTTATTTGTTGAATAGTATCAATTGCAACACCCACCATAATAAGTAACGATGTTCCGCCATAAAACATTGCCCACCCTTGTTGTACTCCTAAAAGGCTTACTGCAATAGCTGGGAACACAGCTATTAAAGCCAAGAATAACGAACCTGGAAAAGTTATAAGTGACATGATTTTATCCAGGTAGTCTCCTGTTTCAACACCCGGACGAATCCCAGGGATGAAACCTCCGCTACGCTTCAGATCATCTGCCATTTTATTTGTAGGTACTGTAATTGCGGTGTAAAAGTAAGTAAAAATTATGATTAATAAGGCAAAAACTAAATTATACTGCCATCCAAAGATATTTTGGAAGCTCGTAGTGATAGTTTGAGCCGCATCTGAAGTTGACAAACCAGCAACTGCAGCAGGAATAAACATAATTGCTTGTGCGAAGATAATCGGCATAACTCCTGAAGCATTAAGCTTTAAAGGAATCCATTGTCTGTTACCTCCCATCATGTCCTGTTCGAAATCTCCGGCTGTTGTACGACGAGCGTATTGTACCGGTATTTTTCTAACAGCCATGGTTAATAAAATACAAGCAATTATGATTAATAACCAAATAATTACTTCTAAAACGATAAGCATAGGCCCTCCGTTATTTTCTGTTACACGGGAAGAGAATTCCTGAATGAAAGCCTGAGGCAATCGGGCAAGAATACCCACCATGATCAACAAAGAAATACCGTTTCCAATACCTTTATCAGTAATTTTTTCACCTAACCACATTGCAAAAATCGTACCTGTAACTAAGATGATTACAGATGAGAATAAGAATGAGAATGAACTAAATCCTAATAAAAAGGCATCAGCAGGCAATTGTTTATACAAGTTATAAATATAACCTGGACCTTGCAATAGGGTAATACCAATAGTTAACCATCTTGTGATTTGGTTGATCTTTTTTCTTCCGCTCTCACCGTCTTTTTGTAGTTTCTGTAAATAAGGAACCGCGATTCCCATTAACTGAACTACAATTGACGCTGAAATATACGGCATGATACCCAATGCAAATACAGATGCCTGCGAGAACGCACCACCTGTAAATACATTGATTAACCAACCAATACCTTGATCTGTTTGACTAGATAAACTTTGCAATTTAGTAGCATCAATACCTGGAAGTGTTACTTGCGCACCTAAACGATAAACTAATAACAATCCTAGAGTAACTAAAATTTTATTTTTTAGTTCTTCTATCTTCCAAACATTTACTAATGATTCTATAAATTTCTTCATCTGTCTATAAAGATTATAAAGTTACTACTTCTCCACCTGCAGCCTCGATAGCCGCTTTTGCAGTAGCAGTAAATTTGTGAGCAGTTACTTTTAGTTTTGCTTTAAGCTCTCCTCTTCCTAAAATCTTTACTAAGCTATTTTTTGTTGCTAAACGATTGTCTACTAAAACTGAAAAATCAACAGTATCAGTAACAACTCCATTATCAACTAATAATTGAAGTGTGTCTAAATTAACACCCTGGTACTCTACTCGGTTGATGTTTTTGAAACCAAACTTAGGTACACGTCTTTGTAAAGGCATTTGACCTCCTTCAAAACCAATCTTTTTAGAATAACCAGAACGAGATTTAGCTCCTTTGTGACCACGTGCAGCAGTACCACCTTTACCAGAACCTTCTCCTCTACCTAATCTTTTATTTTGATTGTGTGTTGACCCTTCAGCTGGTTGTAAATTACTTAAATTCATAACGAATACTGTTATTATTTAGTTTCTTCTACAGAAACTAAGTGTTGAACTTTATTTACCATTCCAAGGATAGCAGAAGTTGCTTCATGCTCAACAACTTGTCCTAATCTACGAAGACCTAAAGCTTCTAATGTTCTCTTTTGTGTAAGAGGACAGTTGATTTGACTTTTTACTTGTTTTACTTTAATTTTTGCCATAATTTCCTTGAATTAACCTTTGAATACTTTCTCTAAAGAAATACCTCTTTGTTTTGCAACAGTGTGAGCACTTCTCAATTGTAATAAAGCATCAAAAGTAGCTTTAACAACATTGTGTGGGTTTGATGAACCTTGTGATTTTGACAATACATCATGAATACCTAAAGATTCTACTACGGCTCTTACAGAACCACCAGCAATAACTCCGGTACCATGTGATGCAGGCATCAAGAATACACGTGCTCCACCAAATTTACCTTTTTGTTCGTGAGGAATAGTATGACTTGCCAAAGGAATTCTAACCAGATTCTTCTTTGCATCTTCTACTGCTTTAGCAATAGCTTCAGACACATCTTTAGATTTACCTAGACCATGACCTACTACACCGTTTTCGTCTCCTACAACTACAATAGCAGAAAAACCGAAAGCTCTACCACCTTTTGTAACTTTAGTAACACGATTAACACTTACCAAACGGTCTTTTAATTCAAGACCACTTGGTTTTACTAGTTCTACATTTTTATAATTATGATACATAATTCTTAGAATTTAAGTCCAGCTTCTCTAGCTCCTTCGGCTAATGATTTAACACGTCCATGGTATAAATAACCACCTCTATCGAAAGTGATGGTATCAATACCTGCTTTCAAAGCTTTCTCTGCAATTAGTTTTCCAACTGCAGCAGCTGTTTCTACGTTCGTTCCTTTAGTTACTCCGTTCTCTCTTGAAGAAGCTGCAACTAAGGTTACACCGTTAACGTCATCTATGATTTGCGCATAGATTTCTTTATTAGATCTAAAAACAGAAAGTCTTGGTTTAGCAGCAGTTCCGCTTACAATCTTTCTGATTCTGAACTGTATTCTTTGTCTTCTTTCAGATTTTGTTAATGACATAGTCTTAATTTTTAAGCTGATTTACCTGCTTTTCTTCTTAATACTTCACCCACAAATTTAACACCTTTTCCTTTGTATGGTTCAGGCTTACGGAAAGAACGAATCTTTGCCGCAACTTGACCTAAAAGTTGTTTGTCGTGTGAAGCTAACTTAATGATTGGGTTTTTACCTTTCTCAGAAACTGTTTCTACAATTACTTCTGGAACTACTTCAAGAACGATGTTGTGAGAGAAACCTAAAGCAACATCAAGTCTTTGACCTTGATTTGATGCTCTATATCCAACTCCAACTAATTCTAATTGTTTTGTAAATCCTTCAGCAACACCAACAATCATATTGCTGATTAAAGCTCTGTATAAACCGTGCTTTGCTCTTTGATCTTTATGATCAGAAGATCTCTCAACGATTACTTGACCATCCTCAATTTTAACAGATACATCTGAAAATTCCTGAGTAAGTTCACCTAATTTTCCTTTTACTGTAACTACACCTTCTTTAACTTCTACAGTTACGCCAGCTGGAATTACAATTGGATTTTTACCTATTCTTGACATGTGTAAGTCTTTTAATTAGTATACGTAACAAATTACTTCACCACCAACATTTAATTGCTTCGCTTGTTTTCCAGTCATCAAACCTTTTGATGTAGAAACGATAGCAATACCTAAACCGTTTAAGATTCTCGGTAGGTTAGCAGCACCAGCGTACTTACGTAAACCTGGTTTACTAATTCTTTGGATATCTTTAATTACAGACTCTTTAGTTTCTTTATCATACTTAAGAGCGATTTTGATGGTACCTTGAACAGTACTGTCATCAAATTTGTAGCTTAAAATATAGCCTTGATCAAATAAAATCTTTGTGATTTCTTTTTTCAAATTAGAAGCAGGAATTTCAACCACTTTGTGGTTAGCACGTACCGCATTTCTAACTCTTGTCAAAAAATCTGCAATAGGATCTGTATACATATGTATTAATTTGCGATTATGGTTTTCGGTAAATACTCATTTACCGAACCTTTAATCAATTTATAATTCTTTTATATTACCAGCTAGCTTTTCTAACCCCTGGAATCAATCCATTATTAGCCATTTCACGGAAAGTTACACGTGAAATACCGAATTGACGCATATACCCTCTTGGTCTTCCGGTTAATTTACAACGATTGTGTAAACGAACAGGAGAAGCATTTTTTGGTAACTTTTGTAAACCTTCATAATCTCCAGCTTCTAACAAAGCTTTTCTTTTTTCAGCATACTTGTCTACCAACGCTTGTCTTTTTACCTCGCGGGCTTTCATTGATTCTTTAGCCATAACTTAATTCTTTTTAAAAGGTAATCCTAATTGTACTAATAATGACTTCGCTTCTTTATCTGTTGATGCTGAAGTTACAAAAGTAATATCGAAACCAGCAATTTTGTTTACTTTGTCAATATCAATTTCAGGGAAAATGATTTGCTCCAAAACTCCTAGGTTATAATTACCTCTACCATCAAATCCAGTTGCTTTGATACCACCGAAATCTCTTACACGTGGTAATGCAGAAGTGATCAAACGATCTAAGAATTCATACATTCTTTCTCCACGTAAAGTTACTTTAGCACCAATTGGCATACCTTTTCTTAATTTGAAAGACGCAACGTCTTTTTTAGAAATGGTAGATACTGCTTTTTGACCTGTAATTTTTGTTAATTCTTCAACTGCATGATCAACTAATTTCTTATCTGATACAGCTGCACCAACACCACGGCTTACAACGATTTTTTCAAGTTTAGGAACCTGCATAACGTTTTTGTAACCGTACTCTTCTGTAAGAGCAGCAATTACTCTGCTCTTATATTCTTCTTTTAGTCTAGGTATATAAGCCATCACTATAATACTTGATTAGATTTTTTTGAAAATCTCACTTTCTTATCTCCTTCTACTTTAACTCCTACTCTTGTTGCTTCCTTAGTTTTAGGATCAACTAGAGCGATATTAGAGATATGAATTGGAGCTTCTTTTTTAACGATACCACCTTGAGGGTTTTTTGCACTTGGTTTAGTATGTTTCGAAACCATGTTAACACCTTCAACTACCGCTTTATTTTTCTCGCGAAGTACACGTAAAACTTTACCTTCAGCACCTTTATGGTCTCCAGCGATTACTTTTACGATATCTCCTGATTTAATTTTTAGCTTTATCATTTTTACAACGAATTAAAGCACTTCTGGTGCTAATGATACAATTTTCATGAATTGTTTTTCACGAAGTTCTCTTGCTACAGGACCAAAAACACGAGTTCCTCTCATTTCACCAGCAGCATTTAACAATACGCAAGCGTTATCGTCAAATCTGATGTATGAACCGTCGGCTCTTCTCACTTCTTTTTTGGTACGTACAACAACTGCAGTGGATACAGCACCTTTCTTAACGTTTCCGTTTGGTGTTGCATCTTTAATTGACACTACAATTTTATCTCCAACAGAGGCATAACGACGTTTCGTTCCTCCTAAAACACGGATAGTTAAAACTTCTTTAGCTCCCGTGTTATCTGCTACTTTTAATCTAGATTCTTGTTGTACCATAATTACTTCGCTCTTTCAATGATTTCAACTAATCTCCAACATTTAGATTTACTTAATGGACGTGTCTCCATAATTCTTACAGTATCTCCAATATTGCAATCGTTTGTTTCGTCGTGCGCAACATATTTTTTAGTCTTTAACACGAACTTACCATATAACGGGTGTTTTACTCTTCTTGTTTCAGAAACAACAATAGATTTTTCCATTTTGTTGCTTGTAACTACACCTATTCTTTCTTTTCTTAAATTTCTTTTTTCCATCTTTCAGCAGAATACAATTATTGTAACTCTCTTTTGCTTAGCTCAGAGGCAACTCTAGCAATCGATCTTCTTACAGTTCTTAACTGTAACGGGTTTTCAATTGGAGAAATAGCGTGAGCTGTTTTTAGGTCGGCATATGTCTTCTTTAACTGACTAAGTTGTCCTTGTAACTCAGCTGCAGATAGATTCTTAATTTCTGATTGTTTCATAATAAAAATTGATTATGCTTCGAAATCTCTAGCAACGATAAACTTAGTTTTAACAGGAAGTTTTTGTGCAGCAAGACGTAAAGCCTCTTTTGCAACAGAAAGAGGAACTCCTCCAACTTCAAACATAATTCTTCCAGGTTTCACAACTGCAGCCCAGTATTCAACTGCACCTTTACCTTTACCCATACGTACTTCAAGAGGTTTCTTGGTGATAGGTTTATCTGGGAAAATTTTAATCCATAATTGTCCCTCTCTTTTCATGTAACGAGTTGCAGCAATACGCGCAGCTTCGATTTGACGAGAAGTAATAAATGACGAATCTAAAGATTTGATACCAAACATTCCATTAGAAAGTTCATGTCCTCTTTGAGAAATGCCTTTCATTTTACCTTTCTGTACCTTACGGTATTTTGTTCTTTTAGGCTGTAACATTTTTCTTTAGTTTAAAAATTACTTTCTTTTGCGTTGGTTAGGTCTACCATTTCCTTTTGGAGAAGAAGAAGATCCTGTAGATTTAGACTGTTTTTTGTCCATACCTACTAACGGGGAAAGATCTCTTTTTCCGTAAACTTCACCTTTCATGATCCACACTTTGATACCCATTCTACCATAAGTAGTATGTGCTTCAGCTAGTGAGTAATCGATGTCAGCTCTGAAAGTTGATAGAGGAATACGTCCTTCTTTGAACATTTCTGAACGTGCCATTTCAGCACCGTTCAAACGACCAGAAATCATAACTTTGATACCTTCAGCGTTCATACGCATAGCAGCAGCAATAGCCATTTTAATTGCACGTCTGTAAGAAATACGACTTTCAATCTGACGAGCGATACTTGTACCTACTAAATAAGCATCAAGTTCAGGTCTTTTAATTTCAAAGATGTTAATTTGAACCTCTTTGTCAGTAATTTTCTTAAGTTCTTCTTTTAACTTGTCTACCTCTTGACCACCTTTTCCGATAATGATACCAGGTCTGGCAGTAGTGATAGTAACGGTTACAAGTTTCAAAGTTCTCTCGATGATTACTTTAGATACACTAGCTTTTGATAAACGAGCATGAATGTACTTTCTGATTTTGTGATCTTCGGCAAGTTTATCACCGTAGTCATTTCCACCATACCAGTTAGAATCCCATCCTCTGATGATACCAAGGCGATTTCCGATTGGATTTGTCTTTTGTCCCATCTTTATTAATTGCTTTGTGTGTTATTAATATCTCCAATCACGATTGTAACGTGGTTAGAACGTTTTCTGATTCTGTGTGCGCGACCTTGTGGAGCCGGACGAAGTCTTTTCAACATCATACCACCATCAACACGGATCTCTTTTACAAATAAGCCTGCTTCTTCCATATTAGCGTCTGCGTTTTTAGCTTGCCAGTTAGCAATAGCCGATAACAACAATTTCTCTAATTTGCGAGAAGCTTCTTTTGAACTAAATCTTAATATATTAAGAGCTTTTTCTACCTTCTGACCTCTAACTAAATCTGCCACTAAGCGCATTTTTCTAGGTGAAGTAGGGCAGTTATTCAGCTTAGCAAATGCAATTTGCTTGTTAGCTTCTTTAATCTGCTCGGCTCTTTCTCTTTTACGAACTCCCATAGCTTCTTATTATTTTTTACCTTTATTTTTTGCTCCAGCATGACCTCTAAAAGATCTTGTTGGTGAAAACTCTCCTAATTTATGACCTACCATGTTTTCTGTTACGTAAACAGGTACAAATTGACGACCGTTGTGAACTGCGATAGTTTGTCCAACAAAATCCGGAGTAATCATTGAAGCTCTAGACCAAGTCTTAACAACTCCTTTATTACCTTTTTCGATATTTTCCTGAACTTTCTTATCTAATTTATAGTGTACAAAAGGTCCTTTTTTTAATGAACGTGCCATATCTTACTTATTATTTCTTTCTACGTTCTACGATATACTTATTACTCGGATTAACTTTAGAACGAGTTCTATAACCTTTAGCAGGTAAACCTTTTCTAGAACGTGGGTGACCTCCAGAAGAACGTCCTTCACCACCACCCATCGGGTGATCTACTGGGTTCATTGCAACCGGTCTTGTTCTCGGTCTTCTTCCTAACCATCTAGATCTACCAGCTTTTCCTGATACAACTAATTGATGATCTGAGTTAGATACTGCTCCAATAGTTGCAGAACAAGTTAACAAGATTAATCTTGTTTCACCTGAAGGCATTTTAATTGTAGCATATTTACCGTCTCTCGCCATTAATTGAGCAAAAGTACCAGCAGAACGAGCGATTACAGCTCCCTGACCAGGTCTTAACTCAATACAAGAAATAACAGTTCCTAGAGGAATTTTACTTAAAGGTAAAGTATTACCAATTTCTGGAGCCGCTTCAGGACCAGAAACTACAGTTTGTCCCACTTGTAAACCATTTTGAGCGATGATATACGTTTTAGCACCATCTGCATAGTACAATAACGAAATGAACGCTGAACGATTCGGATCGTATTCGATTGTTTTCACTGTAGCCGGAATTCCAACTTTAGTTCTTTTGAAATCAACAATACGATACTTTTGTTTGTGACCACCACCTGTGTAGCGCATGGTCATCTTTCCTTGACTATTTCTACCTCCAGAGTTTTTTTTCGGTGCGATCAAAGAACGCTCCGGCTTATCAGTTGTAATAGTGTCAAAGCTATTAACAACTCTAAAACGCTGACCCGGGGTAATAGGTTTTAATTTTCTAACTGACATGTTCTATTAGATATTATTATAAAAATCTATTGTTTCTCCTTCTTGTACTTGAACAATTGCTTTTTTGTAAGCATTAGTCTTTCCACTGATTAAACCACTCTTAGTAAATTTAACCGTTCTATCAGCTCTGTAATTCATTGTGTTTACAGCAACTACATTCACTCCGTAAGCAGCCTCAACTGCATTTTTGATCTGAATTTTGTTTGCTTTCTTATCAACAACGAAACCAAAGCGGTTGAATACTTCACCCTCTTTGGTAATTTTTTCAGTAATGATAGGTTTAATTATGATACTCATACCCTATTATTTGCTTAAATTTTCTTCAATTCCTTCTAAAGAACCCTCCAAAAGCACTAAACTATTTGCATTTAAAATAGCATAAGTACTTAATTCTGAAGTAGTTACAACGCTAGAAGCCTTTAAATTGCGTGACGACAAATATACATTTTTATTTGATTCACCCAACACAAATAAAGATTTTTTATTTTCTAACCCTAAAGCTTTCAATACATTAATGAAATTTTTAGTGTTTGGAGCTTCAAAAGTAAAGTCTTCAAGAACTACTAAATTGGACTCACTTGCTTTGATAGAGAAAGCAGATTTTCTAGCTAATCTCTTTAAAGTTTTGTTCAATTTGAAAGAATAACTTCTTTGTCTTGGTCCAAAAACTGTACCTCCACCTTTAAACAAAGGAGACTTAACACTTCCTGCACGAGCAGTACCGGTTCCTTTTTGTTTTTTAATCTTACGCGTACTTCCAGTAACCTCAGCTCTTTCTTTAGCTTTATGAGTACCTTGTCTTTGATTTGCTAAATATTGTTTAACATCAAGATATACTGCGTGATTATTAGGCTCAATTGCGAATACTGAATCAGAAAGTTGAACTTTTCTTCCAGTATCTTTTCCGTTGATATCTAATACTTTTACTTCCATTACTTTTGAATGATTACGTAAGAGTTTTTGTGTCCAGGAATAGCTCCTTTAACCAAAAGTAAGTTCTTTTCAGCAACCACTTTTAAAACTCTAAGGTTTTGAACTGTTACATTTTCTCCTCCTGTTCTTCCAGCCATACGCATTCCTTTGAATACTCTAGATGGATAAGATGATGCTCCAACAGAACCTGGCGCTCTCAAACGGTTGTGCTGACCATGAGTAGCTTGTCCGACACCACCAAAACCGTGACGTTTAACAACCCCCTGGAAACCTTTACCTTTTGACACACCTAGTACGTCTACAAACTCACCTTCTTCAAACAAATCTACAGTGATCACATCACCTAATTTGTGTTCAGTTACAAAATCTTGGAATTCAACGACTTTCTTTTTCGCAACAGTACCCGCTTTTTTAAAGTGACCTAAGTCCGCTTTAGTAGCGTGTTTTTCTGTTTTGTCATCGAAACCAAGTTGTAACGCTTCATACCCGTCAACCTCATTGGTTCTGACTTGGGTAACAACGCATGGTCCAGCTTCGATTACTGTACAAGGAATGTTTTTCCCGTTTTCATCGAAAATACTAGTCATGCCGATTTTTCTACCAATTAACCCAGACATATAAAACTAATTATTAATTACTTATTGAAATATTTATTTTTTGAGTGCGCAAAAGTAAGCATTAAGTTTTAAATAAAAAAACTTAATGCTTAAATACTTTAAAATGCGATTTTTATCACACTTTGATCTCTACCTCTACTCCACTTGGTAACTCTAACTTCATTAGAGCATCAATTGTTTTTGAAGATGAAGAGTAGATATCTAATAATCTTTTGTATGAACTCACTTCGAATTGTTCTCTAGATTTTTTGTTTACGTGCGGAGAACGCAATACAGTGAAAATCTTTTTGTGTGTTGGCAACGGAATTGGACCTGTTACCACAGCACCTGTACTCTTTACAGTTTTTACGATTTTCTCAGCAGATTTGTCTACTAAGCTGTGATCGTAAGACTTTAATTTTATTCTGATTTTTTGACTCATTTTCCTAAAAATTAAGCGTTACCTTTTGCTTTTTTAATTACTTCCTCAGAAATATTGTTTGGCGTTTCAGCATAGTGAGAGAACTCCATTGTAGAAGTTGCTCTACCTGAAGATAATGTTCTCAATGTTGTTACATATCCGAACATTTCAGAAAGCGGCACACTAGCTTTAACAACTTTAGCACCATTTCTATCATCCATGTTGTTGATCTGACCTCTACGACGGTTCAAATCCCCAACAATATCACCCATATTTTCTTCCGGAGTTAATACCTCTAATTTCATGATTGGCTCAAGGATAACAGCTCCTGCAGCTTTAGCAGACTCTTTATATCCCATTTTAGCAGCCAATTCGAAAGATAGTGCATCGGAATCCACCGGGTGGAAAGATCCATCCAATAAAGTAACTTTTAAACTATCAACTTCATATCCAGCTAACGGACCTGATTTCATAGCTTCTCTAAATCCTTTTTCTACAGCCGGGATATATTCCTTAGGAACGTTACCACCTTTAACTTCGTTAACGAACTGTAATCCAACCGGCACTTTTCCGTCAACTTCATCAGCAGGCTCAATTCTAAATACGATATCACCGAATTTACCACGTCCACCAGACTGTTTTTTGTAAGTTTCTCTGTGTTGAGCAGATCTTGTGAAAGCTTCTTTGTACTCAACCTGAGGCTCACCTTGGTTTACTTCTACTTTAAACTCACGTCTCATACGATCCACGATAATGTCTAAGTGAAGCTCACCCATACCAGAAATAATAGTTTGTCCTGAAGCATGGTCAGTTCTCACTGTAAACGTAGGATCCTCTTCAGCTAATTTAGCTAAAGCCATACCCATTTTATCAACGTCTGCCTTAGTTTTAGGCTCAACAGCAATACCAATTACCGGATCAGGGAAATCCATAGATTCTAATACGATAGGGTGTTTCTCATCAGATAAGGTATCACCCGTTTTGATATCTTTAAATCCAACAGCAGCTCCAATATCTCCTGCCTCAATATATTCGATAGGATTTTGTTTGTTAGCGTGCATTTGGTAGATACGGGAAATACGCTCTTTATTTCCAGAACGGTTATTCAACACATAAGAACCTGCGTCCAAACGTCCGGAATAAGCTCTGAAGAATGCTAAACGACCAACATAAGGGTCAGTAGCGATTTTAAATGCTAAAGCAGCGAAAGGCTCTGTAACAGATGGCTTACGAGAAATTGGCTCCTCGGTATCAGGATTTGTTCCTTCAATTGCCTCTTTATCCAATGGAGAAGGCAAGAATTTACAAACTGAATCCAACATGAACTGAACTCCTTTGTTTTTAAATGAAGAACCACACAACATCGGGATGATAGCCATATCGATAGTTGCTCTTCTTAATGCATTATTGATTTCTTCCTCAGTAATAGAGCTTTCATCTTCCATGAATTTCTCTAAAAGGTTTTCGTCATACGCAGCAACTTCTTCAATTAACTGTGCTCTGTATTGTTTTGCATCAGCAACCATATCCTCAGGGATAGGAACGATATCAAAAGTAGCTCCTTGAGTCTCATCATGCCAAACAATAGCCTGATTTTTGATCAAATCAACAACTCCTCTGAAATCAGCCTCATCACCAATTGGCAATACCAATGGAACAGCGTTTGATTTCAACATATCTTTTACTTGTTGACAAACTGCTAAGAAGTTTGAACCCTGACGGTCCATCTTGTTAACAAACCCCATACGAGGAACTTTATAGTTGTCAGCAAGTCTCCAGTTAGTTTCTGACTGTGGCTCAACACCATCAACAGCACTAAACAAGAAAACTAATCCATCTAATACACGTAACGAACGGTTTACCTCAACTGTAAAGTCAACGTGTCCCGGAGTATCGATAATATTAAAGTGGTAGTCTTTGGTATCAGGAGTAGAAGCTCCTTGATTTGTAGGGAAATTCCAGGTACAAGTTGTTGCAGCAGAAGTAATAGTAATACCTCTTTCTGCTTCTTGCTCCATCCAGTCCATTGTTGCAGCACCTTCGTGCACCTCACCAATTTTGTGTGTTTTTCCCGTATAGAATAAGATACGCTCTGTTGTTGTTGTTTTACCAGCATCAATGTGAGCAGCAATCCCAATATTTCTAGTATATTTTAAATCTCTAGCCATTTCTAATGTTTCTTATGAATTAAAATCTAAAGTGAGAGAATGCTTTGTTCGCTTCTGCCATTTTGTGAGTATCCATTCTCTTTTTAACAGCAGCACCTTCTTCTTTTGCAGCAGCTAAAATTTCAGAAGCAAGTTTCCCTGCCATAGATTTCTCATTTCTTCTTCTGGCATAAAGAATCATCCATTTCATCGCCATAGAAATTTTTCTATCCGGACGAATTTGCATTGGGATTTGGAATGTAGCTCCACCAACTCTGCGGCTTCTTACTTCTACGTGAGGCATAACATTTGTTAATGCATCTTTCCAGATTTCCAATGAAGATTTTTCTGCATCTTGCTTTTTAGTCTCAACGATCTCTAAAGCATCATAGAATACTTTGAAAGCAGTCGATTTTTTACCGTCCCACATTAAGTTATTCACAAAACGTGTTACTAACTGATCGTTAAATTTCGGATCTGGTAAAAGAGGTCTTTTTTTGGCCTGTCTTTTTCTCATGTCTTTTCTTTAAAAGTTTTTAAAAATTACTTTTTGTCTTTAGGGCGTTTAGCACCATATTTAGATCTTCTTTGAGTTCTACCGTTAACTCCGGCAGTATCCAAAGCACCACGAACGATGTGGTATCTAACACCTGGTAAATCTTTTACCCTTCCGCCTCTAACTAATACTATCGAGTGCTCTTGTAGATTGTGTCCTTCTCCTGGGATGTAAGCATTCACTTCATTACCATTTGTCAAACGTACACGCGCAACTTTACGCATTGCAGAGTTTGGTTTCTTTGGCGTAGTAGTGTAAACACGCGTACAAACCCCTCTTCTTTGAGGACAAGAATCTAAAGCAGCCGATTTACTCTTCTTAGTTATCTGGGCTCTCCCTGTTCTTACTAATTGTTGAATTGTTGGCATAATTTTTTAATAAAATTTCTAACGTTATTAAATTCCCGCTTTTTACGGGGTTGCAAATGTATAAATTAATTTTCAAAAATCAAATCATAAAACATTAATTTTCAACCACATTAATACACAAATAACTCCGGCATACTTTTTTGTAATTTTTACGTTATTTTTACCAAAACAATTTAGTCTTTGAAAAAGCTACTCCTACTTTCATTTTTCATACTCCTCTGCCACTCCGGTAAAGCCCAAAATCTGTACCTGAAAATTGAAGGAGCAGCCATCTCCGAAAACAAAACCATCGACAGCATCGGCTACCAACACAAGCACGCCAATGCCAAATCCATACTGGACGAGAACAACACCTTCGCCACTTCCCTTTTTAAGAAAGGCTACCTGGAAAGCAGACTGCTGGAGCAATCCAAAACAAACGACAGTACTTTTACCTTCACGTATGCTATCGGAAAGAAAACCAGCCTTATACATATATATATAGGTAACATAACCGCCGAAGAAAAAGAACTGCTACATTTCAAAAACGATACGCTGCAGATTCCTTTATCCGAAACAGAAGCCTTTATGAACCAGGGAATACAGACACTCGAAAAAAAAGGATACTCCCTTAGCTCACTTCAATTAACAGACTATAAAAAAATAAATCACGCGTTAACCGCACAGCTGGAAATCCACACAGAAAAAAAGCGCAGCCTGAACGACATCGTCATTGCCGGATACACCAAATTCCCGGAAGGCATCCGCAAAAACATTTTAAAACAAAACCGGAAGAAAACCTTTAATCAGGAAAACCTGAAACTAATCCACAACAGCTTTAATGCACTGCCTTTTGTTAACCAGACAAAATATCCGGAAATCCTTTTCACAAAAGACAGCACCAAAGTTTACGTTTACCTGGAAAAAGCAAAACCCAATCGCTTTGACGGTTTTGTAGGCTTTTCCAATGACGACAACGGTGCTGTAAAATTTAACGGTTACCTTGACCTGCTGCTGAACAACATCCTGAACTCCGGAGAGAAATTCAACCTGTACTGGAAAAACGACGGAAAAGAACAAACCACCTTCAATCTGGGCGCAGAAATCCCGTACCTCTTTAAAAGTCCGCTGGGGATCAAAGGGAATTTAAAAATATTCAAACAGGACAGCACCTTTCAAAACACCTCAACCGACATCAATCTCGGTTATTACTTTAATTACAACTCAAAAGTATTCCTTGGCTACCAGGAAACCGAATCTGTAGACATTCAAAAAGCAAATTCCAGCACACTGAGCAACTACAACAATTCCTTTATTACCAGCTCCTACGAATACTACGCCTATAACCCGGACGATTTCCTTTTCCCGGAAAGAACCAGCCTACTGTTAAAAGGCGGTATCGGCTCCCGGAAATCAAAAATAGAAAGCAACGATCAGTATTTTTTCCAGATCAATGCCGCCCACAACATTTACCTCAACAGGAGAAACATCTTTAACCTGCGGAATCAGACTTTTTACCTGCAAAGCAACAACTACATCATTAATGAATTATACCGCTTCGGAGGAATCAACTCCATCCGCGGATTTAACGAAAACAGCCTGCAGGCCAATTTATACTCCGGACTACTCATCGAGTACCGCTACGTACTGGCTTCCAACATTTACGTTCATTCCATTACCGACTTCGCCTATTTCCAGGACAAGACCTCCAATTTAAAAGACAACTTACTCGGTCTTGGTTTCGGCTTCGGACTGCTAACCAAAAACGGACTCTTCAATATCGTTTATGCTAACGGAAGTACAAAAAACCAGGAAATAAAACTTTCCAACTCCATTATCCACATCAGTGTCAAAACAAGATTTTAACAACTCTTAAAATTCCCTTCCAAAATTATTACACCAAATCCGTTGCGTTTTTTTTCATCATAACAAAACATCAGTAAAAACACACATTTCATAACAATTAACTACTATTTAACACTTAAATAAAGGGTCGATTATTTTTTATAACCAAATCTAAAAGGAAAGAAAAATCCCTCAAATGTTAAGATTTAAATTATCAGTATTTCATTATTTTAATAAAATATTTGCATTTCACTTGTTTTTTTAAGAGATTTTTAAGAAATTTGATCGCATAACCGTAATTAGAACTACAAATGAGAGCAAAATTCAAAGCTTTTTTAACACTTGTATTGGTGTTACTTGTGCAAAATCTCTTTGCCCAAGAAAGAACAGTTTCCGGTAAAGTAACAGATGTAAGTGGCTTACCGCTACCTGGTGTTAGTGTCATTGTAAAAGGCACCACAAATGGAACACAAACTGATTTTGATGGCAACTATAAAATAAAAGTAAGCCCTACAGCAGTTTTGGTTTATTCATTTATTGGGATGAAGACCCAAGAAATCAGGGCAGCATCTACAGTTATGAATGTAAAATTAGATGAAGAAGCAAAAGTATTAGAAGGTGTGGTAGTAACCGCTTTAGGGATTACCCGGGATAAAAAATCTTTAGGATATTCCTCTCAAAAAGTAGAAGGAAGCCAGATAAACTCCTCACCAACCACAAATTTCGTAAACAATCTTGCCGGTAAAGTAGCCGGACTGGATGTAAAAACCAACTCCAACTTTGGAGGATCCACAAACATTGTACTGCGTGGATCGAAATCCATAACCGGTAACAACCAGGCATTAATAGTCGTAGACGGTATTCCGATCAGTAATGCCAACCTGAACACTAAAGATGCCGTAAACGGAAGAGACGGTTATGACTTTGGTAATGCTGCAGCCGATATTGACCCGAACAATATCGAGTCGATAAACGTATTGAAAGGAGCTGCTGCTACAGCGCTATACGGAAGTTTAGCCCAACAGGGAGCGATCATGATTACCACTAAAAAAGGAAGAAAAAATTCCGATATTGGTATCGCTGTCAGCTCAACAGTATCGGTAGGGTATTATGACAAATCCACATTCCCGAAATACCAGAAAGAATACGGACAGGGATATGCCGGAGAAGACAGTATCTATTCGGCTGATGTAGACGGAGACGGGATTCCTGATTTAGTAGCCTCAACCGGTGATGATGCCTCCTATGGTAATGCGTTCAATCCTTCCTTAATGGTGTATAACTGGAATGCATTCGTACCCGGTAATCCACACTACGGACAGGCAACCCCATGGGTAGCGGCACAGAACGATCCGGGCACTTTCTTCCAGAATTCAACCTCCTATGTGAACAACGTTTCCCTGAATGGCGGCGACAGCAACAGTGCTTTCAACCTGAGCTATACCAATAATTCCGAAACCGGGATTATGCCAAACAGTAAATTAATTAAAAACGCTATTAGCGGTAACTACTCCAGAGATCTGAATGACAAAATCAAGATAAACTCTTTTATGACATTCTCCCATCAGAGTGTAACCGGTAGAAACAGCGTTGGATATGGTGATAACCTCTTAACCGGTTTCAGACAATGGTGGCCTGTTAACGTAGATGTACAGGAATTGCGTTCCGAATATTTCAGAACCGGACGTAACGTAACCTGGAACATGATCGACCCGACAAACGGCGACTTAAGACCTAACTTCTGGAACAACCCCTACTTTGAAAGATATGAAAACTATACGACCGATAACAGAAAACGTTTGTTAACCGGAGCCAGTATCAGTTTTGATGTCACCAAAAACTTCAACCTGTTAGGCCGTGTAGGTATTGACTATTCTTATGACAAACAGGAATTAAGAAAAGCAATAGGCAGCCACGCCGAAGAATTTGGAATCTCGCAGGTTACAAACCAGGCAACAGAATCATCAGGATATGTAATGTTCACCCGGGACTTCCTGCAACAAAACTACGACATCATTGGTACCTACGACTTAAGCCTGTCTTCGGACCTGTCTGCAAAAATAATCGGAGGTTTTAACTTTATCCGGGCCGACTCCTACTCTTTTGAAGGAGCAACTGCCGGTGGATTATTAATTCCGGGTATTTACAGCCTTTCCAATTCGAGCGTATTCATTCCGCCGGTGGAATCGACCATTAAATATGAAAAAGCAGGTGTTTACGGACAGGCCAATATCGACTTCAAAAAAATGGTTTACCTGGAAGGTTCATTCCGTCATGACGAATCAACCGCGTTACCAAAATCAAGCCGTGGTTATGACTACTATTCAGCCGGAACCAGTATCATCCTATCAGAAATGATAAAAGCAGACTGGCTTTCGTTTGCAAAACTAAGATTGAACTATGCAAGAGTGGGTAACGACCCGTTATACGGAAGACTTGGTGCCAAACAAAACAACGGTTCCGTTAACAACAACCCGATTTTCGGAAACAGCGACCAGCTGATTGAATTTGAAAAACTAAGACCGGAAATCACCCATTCATGGGAATTAGGTCTGGAAGCTTCCATATTCAAAAACCGATTGAGCCTGGATGCTTCGGTATACAAAACCAATACCAAAGACCAGATTTTCTTTGTTCCGCAATCGCCGGCAACACAATATATCTCCAAACAGATCAACGCCGGGGAATTGGAAAACAAAGGTATCGAGGTTGCTTTAACGGCTACCCCTATCAAAACAAACGACTTCTCATGGCAGATCAATGTGAACTGGTCTAAAAACGTCAACAAACTGTTATCGCTAGATGCCGGAAGAACTAACCTGTTACTGACTACTTTCCAGCGTACTTCCCTGAACGCAACGGTAGGCGAACCATACGGAACCATCAGAGGTACAGACTATGTATATGATGGCAGCGGAAATCCGGTAGTTGGCGATGATGGATTATACCTTCAAAAACAGGATCAGGTATTGGGTAACATCCAACCGGACTGGATTGGCGGTGTGTACAACAAAGTAACCTATAAAGATTTATCATTAAGCTTCCTGATTAACGTTAGAGAAGGCGGTAGCATCTTCTCACTTGACCAGGCATACGGACAGGAAACCGGTTTATATCCGGAAACAGCAGGGCTGAACGATTTAGGAAACCCTGTCAGAAGCCCGTTAAGCCAGGGTGGTGGTATCATCCTTCCGGGTGTAAAAGAAGACGGAACGCCAAATGACATCCGTGTAGACGCGACAGCATCTGCCAATGTTTTCGGAGCAGATTCCACTCCTGAAAAAGCCTATGTTTATGATGCGTCTTTTGTAAAATTAAGAGAAGTTGGTTTAACCTATACCATGCCTGCAAAATTACTGGGTCGTTCTTTTATCAAAGGAGCTTCTTTCAGCCTGCTGGGCAACAACTTATGGATCATTCATAAAAACACTCCATATTCAGACCCGGAAGCCGGATCATCCGGTGGAAACATACAAGGATACCAGTCTGGTGTAATGCCTTCGGTTAAAGTATATTCATTTAATGTAAAATTAAACTTCTAAAAGATGAAAAAGTTATTAATCCCGATACTAGCAATCGCATCATTATTCTTTACAGGATGTGTTAATGATGATATCGACTTTAACGACGACACCAGCAAGACTTATACCGCCAGTGCCGAAGCGTTATTATCGAACTCGCAAAAAGAATTAACCGACCAGATGACAACACCAAGTGTTAACCTGAACGTATTCCGCTATTTTTCGCAATATTGGGCGGCAACCTTATACAGAGCCGAATCCCGATACAATCTTACCAGCAGAAGAATTCCGGACAACCACTGGAGAGTTTTATATACCCGTGTTTTAGGAAACTTAAAAACAGCCAAGGAAGTAGTTGATGCCGAAGCAAAACCGGAAAACATCGATCAGGCCACATGGGATAAAATACAGATCAACAAATCGGCTATTATAGAAATTTTAAATGTGTACACTTACCAGATACTGGTAGACTCCTTTGGAGATGTTCCCTACACGGAAGCCTTACAGCCGGTTAACATTGTTTTACCGAAATATGACGACGACCAGGCAATCTATCTTGATTTGCTTAGCAGGCTGAATGCCGCCACAGCACAATTGGATGCCAACTTTGCTTCTTTCAGCAAAGGCGATTTACTATATAATGGTAACATTGCCAAATGGAAACTGTTTGCCAATTCCCTGAAAGTAAAACTAGCGATCAACATTTCGGATGTAAACAACTCCCTGGCTCAGTCCACCATTGAAAGTGCTTATACAGCCGGTGTGATCACAGCAAATAGCGACAACGCTCTGGTACAGTTCAATTCCTTTTCGCCAAACTACAACCAGATTTTCGGAGAATTGGTTGCCAGCAACAGAAATGACTTTGTTCCCACATCTGTGTTTGTTGATGAGCTGAACACCCTAAACGATCCCAGAAGACCTGTATTTTTCACCCCAATGGCAGACGGAAGCTATGTGGGCGGTGCATACGGATATACCAATACACAACCTTATGAAACGTCTTATTCCCACATAGGGAACGAAATCAAAAAGGCAGATGCCAAAGGAGTGCTATTCGATGCGGCAGAAGTTAACTTCTACTTAGCAGAAGCAGCAGCCAGAGGTTATAACGTGGGCGGTACACCAGATACTTACTATAGTGCGGCCATTACCGCATCATTAAATTACTGGAACATCCCAACCGGCGATATCTCGACCTATCTTGGACAAAGTACGGTAGCCTATGCTACGGCAGCCGGAACCTGGAAAGAAAAAATAGGAAAACAGGCATGGATAGCACTGTATAACAGAGGCTTTGAATCCTGGAACTCCTTCAGAAGATTAGATGCACCCGGGCTTACTGCTCCTCCCAGTGCATTCCCTGTTGCAGAAGGCAAAATACCGGTTAGGCTAACGTACCCTGTTAACGAACAAACCGTTAACGGTAACAGCTACCAGGCGGCAAGTGCTGCTATTGGCGGCGACAAGCTTACCACAAAAGTTTTCTGGGACGTAAATTAAAACTTAGTTCTTTTATTTGAGTTATTTAAAAACCATCACAGCATTTTTGTGATGGTTTTTTTATGTTTATCCCTTATGCATTGATTAAAAAAACAAAAACATACCCCGTTTTATTCCGCTTTGTCACAATACTGCCGCAACAAAACACTCATATCACACTCAACAAACTAACAATCAGTATTTTAAAAACAAAACTACCAATATCCATTTCAATTTTCATTGCTATTTCATCATTTAAATCGAAAATTATCACAATTACAGCAGTAAAATCAATTCTTTAATCCATTATATCCAAAAAAACACAGCTGTGTATATTTGAGTAGCTAAACAACTGACAATCAACAATCATTTTAACTATGTTAGCGATAAAACCATAACATATTTACGATGAAAACACAGTTTAAATTTTATGTCACACTAATCTTTGTATTAGTCCTCCAAAATCTTTTTGCACAGGAACGACTGGTTAGCGGTAAAATTACCGATCTGAATAATTTCCCGATTCCAAGAGCCGGTGTTATGGAAAAAGGAACAACTAACGGTACACAAACCGACATTAACGGGAATTTTTCTATCCGGGTAAGTCCGGTCGCAACATTAGTCATTACGTTTATCGGAATGAAAACGCAGGAAGTCAGGGCGGCCTCCACTACCCTGAACATCACACTGGAAGAAAACACTACAGAACTTCAGGACATTATAGTAACGGCATTAGGCATAAAAAGGGAAAAGAAGGCCATTGGCTATTCGGCTCAGGAAGTAAAAGGTGATGTCATCAATCAGGCCGGACAAACCAATGCCCTCAGTGCGCTATCGGGAAATATTGCCGGAGTTCAGGTAACGGCACCTTCTTCTATGGGCGGCTCGGCACGAATCCTCATCAGGGGTATCGGCTCTGTTACCCAGAACAACCGCCCGCTCATTGTTATTGACGGTATTCCGATGGACAATTCAAACTACAACAGCACAGCAACCCAGAGAGGTGCCGGCGGAAGGGATTACGGTGACGCTTCTGCCGATATCAATCCGGACGACATCGAATCCGTTTCCGTCCTGAAAGGAGGTCCTGCCGCTGCTTTATACGGATCGAGAGCGGCTAACGGGGTAATCATGTACACCACAAAATCCGGTAAAAAAGGCCGGTCGGAAGTATCATTAAAAACAGGATTAACGCTGGAAAGCATTAATATAATGCCGGTACTGCAAAACGAATACGGCGGCGGTTCTTCGACCACCTTACCTACTGCTACCATTAACGGTCAGCTTTATAACTTAGCGGATTATAGTGCCGATGAAAGCTGGGGACCAAGATATGATCCGAACCTGATGTATCTTCCCTGGAATGCATTCGATCCGGAGTTTTCCAACGATTATATGGTCACAAAACCATGGGTCGCCCCCAGAAAAGGGGTCAAATCGTTTTTCAATACCGGTTATACCTCCACAACCAATATTGCGATGAGTCATGCCACCGAAAAAAACAACATCCGGACTTCTTTCAGCAACCAGACTACCGAAGGGATTGTTCCCAATTCCAAGCTGTCTAAAAACACATTTTCTATAAATGGCGGGGCAGAGTTAAACAAACAGCTGCGCTTTGACGGTATGCTAACCTATACCGGAACAAAAGGCTTTAACCGACCCGAGCAGGGATATGGTGACAACTCTGTAGCCCAGAAATTTTTCCAGTGGACACAACGACAACTGGATTATGATGCTTTAAAAGACTACAAACTCGCTAACGGAATGCAGCGTTCCTGGAACAGGGCATCGTGGGACGATGCGACACCGCTGTATAGCGACAATCCTTACTGGTCTGTTTATGAAAACACTTCTGAAGACCGGCGAAACCGTTACATCGGGAACATCAAACTGAAATACAATTTCACACAAACAAACAAACAAACAAACAAACAAACAAACAAACAAACAAACAAACAAACAAACAAACAAACAAACAAACAAACCTTTATGTGGTTGGAAATGTTTACGGCGACCTGTACAACCTTACCACCAGAGAACGGGTTGCCGTTTACTCACAGGCTCAGTCGGGCTATTCACAGGTAGTGCGAAATGTCTCCGAAATGAATTATGAAGGACGCCTTCATTTTGACAAACGCTGGGACAAATTAAGCCTGAACACTTTTGTCGGGGTAAACCGGAGACATTCAAGCTATAGCTCTTTATCCGGAACTACTTCCGGAGGATTGATTATCCCGAACCTGTACAGCCTTTCCAATTCCAGAAACCTTTCCCGTTCTTCCAATTATGATTCACAGGAAAGGGTAAACAGCCTGTATGGCATGGTATCCTTAGGATATGCAGACATGCTGTTTCTTGAAGCGACCAACAGGAAAGACTGGTTTTCAACCGTTAAAAAAGCAGCCAACTACCCTTCTGTAACCGGAAGCTTTATTTTCTCCGAACTGCTAAAAGACACCTCCTGGCTTTCCTATGGAAAGATCCGAAGCGGCTGGGCACGGGTGAGTAATGGTGCTTCGCCTTATGTAATTGCCAATTATTACAACATCGGCACGCCGTTTCAGGACATCCCTTCCTATTCCAATCAGTCAACAGCAAACAATCCCGATTTAGTTCCGGAAATAAAAACCAGCAAAGAAATAGGATTGGAAATGAAACTGCTGAACAACCGGATCGGATTCGACATTTCGCTTTATGAAGACATCACCAAGGATCTGATCACCCCTTTACAGATTACTTCTTCCACCGGGTTTACATCAAAATATATAAATGCCGGTAAACTGCGCAACCGCGGTATTGAAGCATCAATATACCTTACACCCATAAAAACAAACGACTTTAGCTGGGACATAACCTGGAACTTTTCAAAAAACAACAACAAACTGCTTTCCTTATATGAAGACACCCAATCCTTAACGCTGGTAAATGCCCCTTTCAGTGTTTCATTATTAGCGGTGGTTGGTGAAAAATACGGACAGATATACGGCAACGATTATGCTTATGATGAGAATGGCAACAAAATAATCAACGCAAACGGAACCTATAAAGTTGGCGAACGAAAAGCATTAGGTTCCATAATTCCGGATTACAATATGGGAATCCGAAATGCTTTCCAATACAAAGGCATCAACCTCGGATTTTTAATTGATATTCAAAAAGGAGGAAGCTATTTTTCCACCTCACACATGTGGGGTTCCTATTCCGGGCTTTTAGAAGCCACAGCTGCAAACGGGATTCGCGAAAACGGAATTGTACTGGAAGGTGTCAAGGCAGACGGTTCTCCGAACACCACCGTACTTTCCGGGTATAACTGGGCAAGAGCACACTATAATGGTGTAGATGCCCAAAACGTCTTCGATGCCGGTTACATCAAATTAAGAGAAGCCACTCTGGGGTACAGCCTGCCTAAAAAATTCCTTGGAAAGAAAATAAACAGTGTCACTTTTGCGGCTTTTGCAAGAAACCTGTTTGCCTGGAACTTAGCCTGGAGAGGAATGGATCCTGAAAATACCAGTTACGGAAGCGGTAACATTCAGGGTATCGAAGGAGGTTCATTACCCTCAACCAGAACCTACGGTATGAACATAGAAATTAAGATCTAACCTTTTCAAATTAAACATCATGAATAAATTAATACTATTACTCACACTTCTCACCTTTACCGGTTGTACAGACCGATTTGACGAGATTAACACCAACCCGAACAATCCCACGAATGTTACTACTCCCGGTTTGTTTAACAGCGCTACCCGGAATATTGTTGATGTCAACATGAGAGGATCGTTTGGTTCTGCCCGGATGACCTTACCCTGGGTACAATATTCTGCGCAGCGGAATTATACCGAGGAAGACCGTTTTCAATTCAGGGAAACCACCAACACCTCTTTGTTTAACAGCTACTATTTACAGGCGAAAAATTTCAAATCGGTACTTGAACTCAATACCGATCCCGCTACGGCTTCCGGAATGTCTGTTTATGGCAATACCAACAATCAGATAGCTGCCGCCCGGATCATGCTCGCGTATATCTTTCACAATCTCGTGGATACTTACGGCGACATTCCCTATTATTCTTTTGGGAGTGACGATCCCGATTTCCAGGCTTTGGACATTAATAACCTCACGCCGAAATTTGCCTCACAGCAAAAAATCTATGCCGATTTGCTAAAAGAACTAAAGGAGGCTGTAGCGATGATTGACCTTACCGACAATGTTTTTTACAACAACCAGGATAACTTTTTTGGTACCGCTGTAAAGCTGAAACGCTTTGGAAATTCCCTGCGCTTACGAATCGCCAACCGGGTAAAAAACGTTATCCCATCGGCAAATGCCCATATTCAGGAAGCCATTGCTTCCGGAGTAATGCTCTCTGCCAATGACAATATAGGTGTCCGGTTCGAAGCCAATTCTGTAAACCCGGCACCCACCTACCGTGCTTTTTTTGTAGACAACAGAACCGATTATACCGTTTCCAAAACCTTTACCGATCTTTTAAAAGGACAGATCGGCCCTTTTAGCACCGACCCGAGATTACAAAAAATACTGGCACCGAGAGGTACTTCAAAAATCAATTCGCTAAACAATAATTATACGGAAACCAGCGACCTGAGCAAATACCAGGGAATGCCATACGGAATCACTTCCGGCCAGACAAACAGCCAGGTTAGCGGTGTCTGTCATTACAGTTACAGCATTTTCAGACCGGATTATACCGAGTACCTAATGGAATATGCCGAAGTTGAATTCCTGTTATCCGAAGTGAACGGCTGGAACCAGAGCCACTACGAAAAAGGCATTCGGGCCTCGATGGCAAAATGGAATGTTACGCAAACAGCCATCGATGCCTATATTGCAGCACTTCCGGCAGCAACCCAGGAAACGGTACTGACACAAAAATATATCGCCCTGTTTATGCAGCCTTATGAAACCTGGGCAGAATGGCGAAGAACCGGTTTTCCGAACATCCTGATCCAGCCGGGCGGAACCGGCACGCTCATCAATCCTATCAACGGATCTTACACCTATATCTTTACACCTCTGAAACAATTAACAGAAATGCCTTCAAGGCTCACCTATCCGGTAAACCAGAAAGATCTCAACCCGGCAAAATACCTTGAAGCTTCCCAAAACATCGGAGGAGACAAATTAGACACGAAGTTAATCTGGGATACAAATTAACTTAACCCGCTGTCTTTTATTTGAGTTATTTAAAAACCATCACAGTATTTTTGTGATGGTTTTTTTATCTTTGCCCCATGGAAAAAGAACATCAGATATTCGGAATCAGGGCAATCATTGAAGCCGTACATGCAGGAAAAGAGATTGACAAGGTTTTTATTCAAAAAGATGCGCAAGGTGATTTGATGCAGGAATTGATGAAAACACTTAAGAAAAACAACATTAATTTTTCTTATGTCCCGGTAGAAAAACTAAACCGCTTAACCCACAATAACCACCAGGGAGCGGTGGCAAGTATTGCTCCTATTTCTTTTTACACTTTGGAAAACCTGGTTGAATCAGTAATTGAAAGTGGTAAAAAACCATTATTCTTAATTTTGGACCAGCTATCGGATGCCCGAAATTTCGGAGCGATTATCCGTACGGCAGAATGTACCGGTGTGGATGGTATTATTGTTCAGAAACAAGGTTCGGCTCCGGTAAACGGTGATACGGTTAAAACATCGGCTGGTGCCGTTTTTAACGTGCCTATCTGTAAAGTAGACCATATTAAAGATGCGATCTTCTATTTACAGGGTTCCGGTATTAAAACCATAGCGGCTACCGAAAAAACAGAGCACAACATTTATGACATTAGCCTGAATGAGCCCCTTGCCATTATCATGGGTAGTGAGGACCGTGGTGTGAATCCTTCAGTTTTAAAAATTGTAGACGAGAAAGCCAAACTGCCAATGTTCGGAACCATTTCCTCTTTAAATGTATCCGTTGCCTGCGGTGCCTTTTTATACGAAACCGTACGTCAGAGAAATTTATAAAAACATATATAACACAAAAAAAGGATTGGGTACCCAATCCTTTTTTTATTCCTTATTTTCTCCTGTACTTTCCTCATTGCTTCGGTAAATGATCCGGTAATACACCGGCATACTCGGAGTGGCATAATGCCCCGGGCTTTCATCGGCAGGTTCTATCGCTGTTTCCTCCTCTTTCGGCAGGTTTACAAAATTGCCGTTTTCATCAAAATGCTTCATAAACGGATCGGTTGAAGGATCAAAATCTGGCCGCTCCCAATCGTACCGAATAGACTTTTGATATTCCGGTGTTTTCATGAAAAAGGACAGCAGGTAACCTGTAATAAAACCAGCTAAATGCCCTTCCCAGGAAATATTCTGTTCGGCACTCGGGAAAACATACCAGATCATTCCGCCATACAGTACAATGATGGTAAGCGATAACGCCACCAGGCGGTAATACTTTGTTTGTATTCCTTTAAAGAACATAAAACTTACCAGTACATAAATCAGTCCGCTGGCACCAATATGGTAGCTCTCCCGCCCGATCAGCCAGGTTCCGAATCCGGAAAGCAGGATACCGTAAACCATCACTTCCAATGCCTGCTTTCTGTAAAAATAACGCAGGGAAGCGATCAGCATTAACAGCGGAATGGAGTTATTGTATAAATGTTTGAGATCGCCATGCAGGAAAGGGCTAAAGAGCACGCCTTTCAAACCGGATAAGGTTCTGGGATAAATACCATATTCCGAAAGGCTTATTTTGAATTTCACCTCAACCCAGAAAACCAGCCATAAACTCAGGACGAAATATAACGGCCAGGCAATTACAGAAGGTGAAAATTTAAAGTCAATATCTTTCATGTATTCTTTTTTTCTACACAAACACCAACAAAAACATAACCAAAAGTTTTTTAATGCTTTTTTGTCAGTTCATTCTTTACAAGCAGTTGTTAAAAAAACTTTCCGCACCGCATTTCCGACAAAACACATCACTATTAAGCCCGGTATTCCCGCCTTATAAAAAAATCTTTTTTGTAATTTTACATCATGGAAGCACCTTTAGCAGAACGTATACGTCCACAGCATTTATCCGAATATATCAGTCAGTCGCATTTAGTAGGACCACAAGGTTCCTTAACCCTTCAGATTTCCCGCGGGATCATTCCATCCCTTATTTTGTGGGGACCGCCGGGTACCGGAAAAACAACTCTGGCACAAATCATGGCACAGGAAAGCAAACGTCCTTTCTATGTTTTGAGTGCTATTAATTCGGGAGTAAAAGACGTGCGTGAAGTGATCGACAAGGCAAAACAAAGCGGCGGTTTGTTTACGGCTAAAAACCCTATTTTATTTATTGATGAGATCCACCGTTTCAGCAAATCGCAGCAGGATTCCTTACTAGCAGCTGTCGAAAAAGGCTGGGTAACGCTCATTGGGGCAACTACCGAAAATCCGAGTTTTGAAGTTATTCCCGCTTTATTGTCAAGATGTCAGGTTTATATCTTAAATGCGTTTTCCAAAGAAGATCTGGAAGCATTATTGCACCGCGCGATAGCACAGGACACTATCTTAAAAGCCAAAAACATCTCGCTGAAAGAAACCGAAGCCCTGCTAAGACTTTCCGGCGGTGACGGAAGAAAACTTTTAAATATTTTCGAATTGGTGATCAATGCATCCGAAGGCGATACGATTGAGATTACAAACGACAAGGTAATGCAGCTGGTTCAGAAAAACACCGTTTTGTATGACAAAACCGGCGAACAGCATTATGATATTGTTTCTGCTTTTATAAAATCCATCCGCGGCAGCGACCCTAATGGTGCCGTATATTGGTTAGCCCGTATGATTGAAGGTGGTGAAGACGTGAAGTTCATTGCCCGCCGTTTGCTTATTTTAGCTTCGGAAGATATTGGAAATGCCAATCCTACCGCATTAATCATGGCCAACAATACCTTTCAGGCGGTAACCACTATCGGTTATCCCGAAAGCCGGATACTGTTAAGCCAGTGTGCTATTTACTTGGCTACATCGCCTAAGAGTAATGCCAGCTATATGGCTATTGGAAAAGCGCAGCAATTCGTGAAACAAACCGGCGATTTACCGGTACCGATCCACTTGCGGAATGCGCCGACCAGGTTAATGAAGGAACTTGGTTATGGGGAAGAGTATAAATATGCTCATGATTATGCCAACAATTTTGTAGATCAGGAATTTCTGCCTGAAGACCTTCAAAATACCATATTCTATGAACCGGGAAATAACTCCCGTGAAAATTCGACCCGGGAGTTTTTAAAGAATCGCTGGAAAGACAAATACAACTATTAGAATTTGATATCCATTTTTTCGGATAACAATTTCTCATTTTGGTAGTATTCAAAATACCACGCGTTATTTCTTTTAATCAGAACACCCTGAATGGCATCTTTTTTAGCGATGAACATATCGGCATTTCCGGTTTTTAAAAGTTTCATTACAATCTTCGGAGTGCTATCAACAAGCTGGTAGCCTTCGGCAATAGGCTGAGCATAAAGCGCACCTGAAAAAATTACCGTTTTTGTAGCCACAGGTGTTGTTGTTTCAACAGCTTTTACCGTTTCGACAGCTTTAGGCGCGGCCTCTTCTTTTACAACAGCCACTTCTTCCTCTTGGTTTGTTGCAGGTTTAGCCATTGCCAATCCTTCGTCTATTGACTTGCCAACAATACGGAAAGCCTGGATATAGGCTTTATCAAGCTCTTTCAGCCTGCTTGTTCCCTCTTCCGAAAAAAAGACGGTCTGGTTTTTACAATCTTTCAGCTCGATCTTTATTTTCGTAGAAAAAAGCGTGTTATCCTCTAACATGTCCGCACTTAAAGCTTTGCAGCGGTTTTTCGCCAGATCATCAGGCAGTATATCGGTATCATACAACACCACATAACCTTTCTTTTCGAAAACCATTTTGGTCAACGCATTCAGGTTGTATTTATTGGCATCTTTCAGAAAAGAAAATTTAGCCGGTACAATTACATATTTATATTCTGTTAGCTTTTGCGAGAATCCTGTAATCGACAACAGCAGCAACGTCAGTAAAATAAAGGTCTTTTTCATTTGTATTCGTTTAGTATAACTTTTGTTTTTGATTAGAGCATGTTTTTAAGCTCCAGTAAATGCCCGACCTGCGGTACGGTATTCTGAATTTCCATATTACCGTCACTAAAAAAGATAGCATCCAGTCCTACGCTGAGCGCCCCTTCAATATCGGCTTCAAAGCTGTCGCCAATCATAATGCTTTTATGTTTTTCCGTACGGGCAAGATCCAAAGCATATTCAAATATTTTCGGATTCGGTTTTTTAACACCTGCATTTTCCGAGTTGGTAATCGTTACAAAATAATGTTCAATATTGGCATTCCGCAATTTTCCCTGCTGCACCTCATGAAAACCGTTTGTAATAATATGCAGATTATATTTCGCTTTCAGATAGTCTAAAATCTCGATGGCTCCATCAAAAAGGTAATTGAACTGCGGCAGGTACAGGATGTATTCCTGTGCCAGGAAATTGATATTCTCATCATCAATCTGAAAAGCCAACAAATCGAATACCTCTTTAAACCTGTTGTAACGCAGATCCTTCTGGCTGATCTTTTCTTCACGGTATAATTTCCAGTATTTTGTATTAACCGGAACATAATGTTTCAGAAAGTCATCCAGCGGAATTTTAATTTCATGTTTTTCAAAAATAGCCTGAAAAGCCAATGCTGAATTTTTCTCAAAATCCCAAAGTGTATGGTCAAGATCAAAAAAAATATCCGTTTTATCTGTAAATCTCATTTAATAATCTTCTATTTAGCACCTTTCACAATAACAGCATCTTCAACATGGTAAACCCAATCCTCTACATCTGTATCATTGTATCTGAAATTACCTTCTATAGTAACATACTGATCTGTTTTTAATTTTGGTGTACTTCCTTTAAATTTTATCCCCATGATGGTTTCCGGTCCTGATTTTCCACAGAAAAAACAAGACGCGAATACGTTTTTGCTCAAGGCATACGATTTATTATCGATCGGGATAATAAACCCGCTCATCACAATTCGTCTTTTGTTTGTCAGTTTCAGTTTGGTATTCACCTGCGGAAACATTACTTCTCCATAGGTTTTATCCTGTTTTTTGACATATTTTATATCGCCTAACAGCTTCCAGCTAAGTGTATCCGGATTCGCTGCCAATAGCGGACTATTATGGTCAAAGTCTAAAAAACCGGCTTTCGCTACCCGGTTTACCGGTGCTTCAGGCTGTTCGCTTTTATCTGTCTGATAAACGTATTCCAATGTCAGCAATACTGCCATCAGAGCCACTGCTAAAATATGTTTTTTACGCATTTGCTAATGTTTTTGAAATATTAAGTCGGTAGGCTTTAACCGCCGGAATAACAGCCGCTAAAATCCCGACAAATATAGTTACTAAAAATAAAAATCCTTCCTTTTCCCAAACAAACTCAAAAGGGTTAAAGGACATTTTAAACTCTTCTTCCGATGATCCCGAGATAAAGGTCAGGGCTATTCTTCCAACAATTGTTCCAAAAAGGAATCCGAGCACACATAAAATCAAACTCTCAATAACCACAAGGTAAAGCAGCTGAAAACGTGTTGCACCATTGACCCGCAATAAGGCAAATTCGTATTTTCTTTCTTTCAGCGTATTGTACAGCGCTATAAAAATACTGATCCCGGAAATCAGCATAATCCCGTAAGCCAGGTATTGCAATGCCTGCAATCCAATACCAAACAAGGTGAACAAGCGGTTTATTTCAATAGCCGGCGAGGCCGCCTGCATTTTTGTGTTTTGCGGAATCATTCTCGGCCAGGTTACAATTCCCATTTTGTTCCGGAACTTTAACAATACTGCGGTAATCTCTTTTCCTTCTTCGCTAATTTGCGGCATTTCGTGGTCATGATCGTGATCGTGATGATGCGCTTCTCCTTCTTCATGTACATGTCCTTCTTCGTGCCCGTGATCATGCTCAGCTTCTTCAGCATGCTCGTGACTGTCATGCATTGCCCAGACACTCTGTATATTGGACAGAATAAGGTTATCGATCACTTTTCCTGTTTTTGATGCCACACCTACAATTTTATAGGCATGTTCCTCATGTACTTCGCCTTCTTCGGCATCACCATGAGAACCGAAAAATGTATCGCCAGCTTTCAGGTTTAGCTTTTTAGCAATTTCACTTCCGATAACGACTTCAAAATTGTTTTCGAATATTTTTCCGGAAACAATCTTTGCGTCATATTTTGTCAGGTAATCCGGTGTGGTTCCTACAATTTTAAATCCGTGGTAATTGTCGCCAAAGGCTAATGGAATAGCGGTTTTTACAAACGGGTTTTCCATCCATTTTTTAGCTTCAGAATAGTCGATGTTTCCGGTTGGTGCATCCACCTGATACACCGAAGACAGTATTAACTGCAACGGACTTCCCTGTGCTCCCAGTACTAAATCGACCCCGTCTGCATTACTGGAAAACTGGTCTTCAAACTGTTTTTGCAATAAGATCAAAACGGTAATAATCGCCACACTCGCCGTGAGCAAAATAATACTTAAAGTGGTGTTTAGCGGCTTAAACCATGTATTTCGCCAGGCTAATTTCGTAATCATGATAAGGAAATTTGATTGGTGAAACGTTGTTTTAATCGGGAATCGTGGGTTACGATCACTAATGCCGATTGGAATTCTTTTGATAAGTTATCCAAAAGATCGGCTACCTTAAAGGCATTTTCATCATCCAGGCTCGAAGTCGGCTCATCGGCTAATAAAACTTTGGGTTCATTAATAAGTGCTCTTGCAATAGAAACACGCTGCTGCTGCCCGATACTTAACTGTGACGGCAGTTTATGCATTTGTTTTTCAAGATCCAGGTGTTTCAATAATGATTTTGCTTTTTCGATACGCTGTTTTCCGGTTGCCAGCCAGGAGGCCAGGGCTACATTTTCCAGAACCGAAAAAGATTCAATAAAATGGGATTGCTGTAAAACCAGTCCGATATTTTCCCCTCTGAAATGGTCCAGCTTTTTTTCGGAAAGCGCACCAATATCGGTATTGTTCACCTGAATCGCTCCGCTTTGCGGCCGTAACAATCCTCCCAGTAAATGCAGCAATGTTGTTTTTCCTTTTCCGGAACCGCCTGTAATCAGGATAGCTTCCCCATCCCGGCATTGAATATCGGGAAAAGCAAACGCAGTTTCTTTCCCATACGAAAAAGTGATATCTTTTGTATTAATCATAAGCAGTTATAAATAAACATTCCGGCGAAACGCCATGCCATAAAAAAAGCTCTTTAAAAGAGCTTTCCACTATCTTTTTCAAAAATAACAAAAAAAAATATCTTCTTATTTTTATTGTGATTTTTATAACTTATTCCTGAGCATACTGCTATAACAGCCCGTCATCTAAAAAACTATAATAATTCCGTTCGGCAATGATCACGTGATCCAGCACTTTAATATCCAGGCTCTTTCCGGCTTCTTTTAGTTTTAAGGTGATTTTTTTATCCGGCTCACTGGCCTTTAAAACACCGGAAGGATGGTTATGGCATAAAATAATTCCGGTGGCATTGTTTTCCAAAGCTGTTTTAAAAATCAAACGGGCATCAACAATGGTTCCTTCCATGCCGCCTTTGCTGATCTGGGATTTGCTGATTACTTTATTGGAATTGTTCAGAAAAATAACCCAGAATTCTTCATGCTGCAATTCTCCGATTAACGGCTTCATGATTTCAAAAACAGCTTTACTGGAAGTAATTTTATCACAGCGCACAAATTCCTCTTCTCTCCTGCGGCGGCCGAGTTCCAGAGCGGCAACAATGGTTACCGCTTTGGCTTCGCCGATTCCTTTAAAAGACATCAGCTTTTTCACCGAAAGTTTCCCTAAATTATTCAGATTGTTGTCCAGGCTTGACAAGATTTTTTTGGCAACTTCCAAAGCACTCACTTCCCTGCTTCCGGAACGTATTAAAATGGTCAGCAGTTCGGTATCACTCAAAACCGATTCTCCTTTGTGGATCAGTTTTTCTCTGGGTTTATCATCGGTTGCCCAGCCTTTGATCGGGATGTAGCTTATAACTTTCATTTTGGCGTATATATTTGATTATAAAATGTATAACAAAGTTATCCGATCTCCGTTATACCTATTAGCAAACCTTAAATATAATGAAAGTTTTTCAAATCTTATTACTACTAAGCTGTTCGTTTTCAACATCCTGGATTCCGGATAATTTTTATTCCAGATTGTCAGAAGCAGCCCTGACCTTAACAAAAGACAAGGTGACTTACGATTCCGGCTATACCAAAATAGCCTATCCAAACGGCGATGTGGCTAAAGACAAAGGTGTTTGTACAGATGTGGTCATAAGAGCCTACCGGAAGCTCGGCATAGACTTACAGCAGGAGGTTCATCTTGACATGAAAAAGCATTTTTCGAAATACCCGACCCGGTGGGGACTAAAAAAACCGGATACCAACATCGACCATCGCCGGGTTCCTAATCTGGAGGTTTTCTTTTCCCGCCATGGCGAAGCAATTCCGGTAACGGCAGTGGCTTCCGATTATAAAACCGGAGATATCGTAACGTGGATGCTTCCGGGTTCGCTTCCGCATATCGGGATAGTGGTAAACCGGAAATCAAGAGATGGCAAACGCAACATGATTGTCCACAATGTGGGCGCCGGTCAGGTGCTGGAAGATTTTTTGTTTCAGTATGCGATAACCGGTCATTACCGGTATAAAAAATAAAAGGTTAGCCAATGCTAACCTTTATTGTTATTGTAAGCTATTTTACCAGCTCTTTTACATCGTCAAAATTAAGTCCGCCATAATTTCCGGAACTCATTAACAATAAGGCTGTATTTTCCAGATCCAGATCGAAGAGGTATTTTTTAAAGTCTTCCGGATTGGTATAGATAATCAGGTCTTCCCGTTCAAATGCTTTTGCAATCTGTTCGTAGGTAACTTCTTCCAGCTGTTTGATTTTAACCGCATCAGGCGAATAGAAAACAACCGCTTCATCGGCATACTCCAGAGCGCCCTGGTATTCTTTCAGGAATTCCGCATTCAGGCTGCTGTAGGTGTGCAGTTCCAGGCAGGCAATCAGTTTTCGGTTCGGGTATTGTTCTTTTACAGCTTTGGTTGTAGCCGCCACCTTACTTGGAGAGTGTGCAAAATCCTTATAGGCTACTTTGCTCTTGCTCTCGGCTATTTTTTCCAAACGTTTGGAGGCTCCTTTAAAACTGGCAATGGCTTCATAGAAATCGGCTTCATCAACACCCATATTCTGGCAGATCCATTTGGCTCCGGCAAGGTTATTCAGGTTGTGTGCGCCAAAAACCTCAATCGGCATAGGGCCTTCCGGTGTTGCTAATAAAGTAACGCCATTATCTACCGTATATTCCGGAGTGTGGTATGGAATTTTACGGATCGGATTTGTTGCCGCTTCCGCTACTCTTTTTACCTCAGCATCATTTTCATTATAGACCAGGATACCGCCGTTTGTTATTTTTTCAATAAAAATTTCAAACTGCTCCACATAATTTTCATAGGTTGGAAACACGTTAATATGATCCCAGGCTATTCCGCTGATCAAAGCGATATTGGGCTGATACAGGTGGAATTTCGGTCTTCTGTCCATTGGTGACGACAGGTATTCATCTCCTTCCAGAACAATAAAATCGTTTTCTTCCGTTAGATGAACCATCGTATCAAAACCTTCCAATTGTGCGCCCACCATATAATCCACTTCAATATTGTGGTAATGCATAACATGCAGTATCATCGAGGTTATGGTTGTTTTTCCATGAGAACCGCCAATAACCACGCGGGTTTTATTTTTGGACTGTTCGTATAAAAATTCAGGATATGAATAGATCTTCAATCCCAATTCCTGCGCTTTTAATAATTCCGGATTGTCCGCTTTGGCGTGCATACCCAAAATAACCGCTTCAATATCGGCCGTTATTTTTTCAGGAAACCAGCCCATTTCTTCCGGTAGTAATCCTTTATTTTCTAACCTGGTTCTGGAAGGTTCAAAAATAGCATCATCACTTCCGGTAACGTGGTATCCTTTATTGTGTAGCGCTAATGCCAGATTGTGCATGGCACTGCCTCCTATTGCGATAAAATGTGTACGCATTTTTATGTTCTTTTCTTTTGATACAAATCTAAGGTTTGTTTTGCTTTTTCCGGCAAATTCATTTTATTTTTATACAAGTCTGCCAATCGCTGGTAGGTTGTTTTGGACTGTCCTATGGCTATTGCTTTCAGATAGTATTTTTCCGCTTCGGTATAACGTTTGAAATATTCGGCAATATGTCCTTTGGAAAGGTTTCCGTCCACCGGCGAAATGGCCATTAATTCGCCGGCATAATATTGTGCCTTCTTTTCACTACCGCCTACTATTCCGGGTAATTCCAGGTACAATATTACCAATGCCCACCGGGATTCTATGTGTCTGGCATCCAGTTTTGCTGCTGCCTTAAAAGAATCTTCAATTTCGCCAATCATTCCCAAAGCTTTGAATTTACTGCTTTCTTTTGCTTTCATTCCCAAAGCACCGCCATATTTGTATTGGTAGCCTGTGTTTTTAGGAAACTGTGTTTTTAATTTCTTATAATTAGCAATGGCTTTGTCCCATTTTTTCTGATGTGCCGCAATATCTCCTAAATACTCCATCGTTTGGGGATTATTCGGGTTTTCATTTAAAAAGCTTTCAAAATAAGGCGCTGCCAAAGCATATTGCTCCTGTTTAAAAAGCTGTTCTCCCTTTTCAAAATTCCCCTGTGACCAAACCGCTAACGGCAGTAAAAAGAAAATATAACCCAATTGCTTCATAACTCAAAAATAAAGAAACGGAACAAATTATCACTATCATTTCCAGAATCTTTAAAAGCGGTAAATTTTCAGTATATTGTTAACAAAATTCAACGCCATGAAATCTATTTATCTTGTAATCTATCTTCTTTTCAGCATCACGGGCTTACAGGCTCAAACCAAAATAACCGGAATTGTAAAAGATGCGGCTACTAAATTGCCTGTTAGCGGTGCTTCTGTTTATGTTCCGCAAACTACAAATGGGGTGAGCAGTGACCAAAACGGCTTATTTACAATATGGCTCAAAGACAACGATGCGATTATCGTCAGCTTTATGGGCTATGAAAGTGTTATGGCTCCAGTGGCTTTGCTGACAAAAGACGAAAGCCTGAACGTTATTTATTTAAAAACCGAGGTCAGCGAATTAAATGAGGTCATTGTCCGGAAGCGAAAGAAAATGAACCGTAAAAACTGGCAGCAATATTATGACATGTTCCAGACCGAATTTCTGGGCAACAGCAAAATAGCGAGACAGGCAAAAATTCTAAATCCCGAAGTGCTGTATTTCAGTATCAGTGATGATTCTTTAAAAATTGTTGCCAATGCTGACGCACCGTTACAGATCTATAATGAAAAACTGGGCTACCAGATTCGTTATGAACTTGTCCGCTTTGAATGTCCGCGCGGGCATGTACCCGGTGTTTACGGCACAACAAGCACCGCAGTAATTCATTTCGGCTATCCTTATTTTACAGACATAGTAAATGAGAAAAAATTGAATCCGAAAGTTGTTGAACGCAACAGACTTGATGCCTACAGAGGTTCTTTTATGCATTTTATAAGGGCCTGCTATTACAACACCTTAAGCAGTGAAGGTTTTACGGTTCGTAAGATGTTCCTGAAAAGCAATCCTAAATATCCCGGTGCCGACAGTATTCCTTATTATATGAAGCTGTACCGCGAAACCAGGGATCTAAAATACCTGCGGGCAGTCAAAGAGCCTTTTATAACGGTGATCGAACCGAATTCCAGCAGAAGGGAATCGTTTATCACAGAGGAATCCAACAGGAAGTCTATTGCTTTTGACGATTACCTGAATATAACCTACACCCGGGAAAAAGAAGAGGACAACTACATTGGCGCCCGTAACCGGAATCCTACTTTTCAAACCTCACAGCTGAAGTTGGCTGAAGGCGCTCTTGAAATTTACCACAACGGACAGATAGCCGATCCGGAAGCCATTATTATTTTCGGATATATGGGCTGGAAAAAAGCGGGCGACATGCTTCCTTTTGATTACGGTTTAGACATGGAGGTCACAAAATAAAAAAGGAGGCAGCCAGCCTCCTTTTGTGTTAATTCATGCCAAGATATTTCTGGAAGTAACCGCATTCGTTTATGACCTCTTTATAATATTGCGTGTTCGAATATTCTGCTTTTAGCTTTTTAAAACCGTTCCAGGCTAAAAAATGCACTTCCGGCTGGCGGTAATCATAGCGATTGGTATGGTAGTTATCGGTATAAAACACATTGCGTTCACACTTGGTCATCATGTATACGCATTTTGCTTTTTGTTCCGGATTGGCTGCCGCTTCAAAAGCTTTTTTATAATAGGAATTGGCCAAAGCCGGGTTTAACAGGTAGGGTTTATAATCTTCATCAATATAATTTCCTCCCTGATCCATTATATTGCTATAATAAAAGGAACGTGCATTGCCGTAATAGGTCATATTGTAAAAGGCATTTGCCAGCAGCAGACTGTTGCTGTAGACCTCTTCCCCTTTGGTTACTTTGTCCTGCATTTCTTTTAGTTTTTGCAAAAACGAAAGCTTGGTATATTTTACTTTTTGATATGCCTGATGGTCACAATCATTACAATCCCTGATCTTTCCGTTAAACGGGTTCCCTTCCAAGATGACTTCTTTTCCTTTTTCCGATTTCTCCATAAAGGCAATCGCCTGCTCTATTTTATTGGCGTAGGCACTCATCACGGCCTGGTATTCGTAAATATCGGAAAGCGTAACATCATAAATACTCACTGCTAACTGTTCCCAGGGGCTTTTTTTGTTCCGCATCAAAAAGGTTTTCATCGCTTCCTGATTGGCTCCCGTTAAATAGTATTTGTTGTCCCGGTCGAATAATTCGGTCATTACACCGTTCTTTTGTGTCTTGTAAAGCGCGGCAATATATTTTTTACTCCAACCCAAGGCTTTGGTGTACCGGAACGGTTCGTAATAGTCACTCTTCGGACACTCGTGATACAGCCAGTTTAAATCCGTCAGCAGTTTACTTTCAGCATCGGCATTCATGGCATTCTGCCTGCTGAGCGTATTGATCAGTTTTAAAAGGCGTAACTGTTTTGCCGACAGTTCTGTTTTGGGTGTTTTGCTTTCCGCTTTCGAAAATTGTTTTTCGGCCAGCGTATAATCACCGTTAAAGATATTGAGATACCCCGCTGCGATATTCCACAGATACGGCTTTAGTGTTTTTTCCTCACCGGCTATCTTATTGAGAAATGCCAGGGATTCTTTATTCAGTTTTTCTTTGACAACTTTCTTGTATTCTTTTACCGATTTGAATTCCTCCCCGTTTAATTCCGCTTCTTCTTTGTTGACCAAACGGGTTAGCAGGTACTCGAGGTGTTCACTCTTCGGGTTTAACTGGTAAATCGCATCGATTGCTTTTCGTTCATCGGCATAATAGCCCAGCAATGCCCATAAAGCGGCTTTTTCATCATTGTTTTTGGCCAGTTGCAATGCGGCATCAAAGTCGGATTGTTCCTGCGGATGAAAACTATATGCCGTTACAACACGCAGCTGCGGGCATTTGTCAAACACCACACTGTACAGGTAATTGGACTTTACATAGTCTTTGTCTTTATAGTACACACCGGCGATATAGGAAAGCGCGCGGTAGTACAATACATTTTGCGGAACCTGTGCTTTTGTTTTTTCAAAAAAGGCAATAGCCTGCTGTGGAGAATCGCTGTAAAAACAGGCTTTCATCACCTGAAACCAATACCTGTTTTTCAGAAAGGCATCAGTAGTTTTTGTGAATTTATTTTCCACATCCCTGATTACTTCCGGAGCCACATAGGAAACCTGCCGGCTTTCGTAATCCCAGTAATGATAGGCCACCGTTGCATGCTCCTCGATCATTTTGGCATAATACATAAACTCCAAAAAGTTTTTTACTTTTTTGTCCTTAAGTGCTATCTTTCTATCGGCATAGTTAAGGCTCTTTTTAGCAAAAGCAGCCTCATACAGGTTATTCAATTCAGCCTTCGCACTGTCTTTCAGAATAAGGTAGGTCAGGTCTTCTTTTTTTATTTTGCCATCCAGATAGCCGTCCCATTCCTGTATAATATCATTGTTAAAACGAGAGGTGTATTCGGTATCATGCCCGATACTATAAAACATTTCATCCGAAAAAAGCAAAGGCGTATACGACTTATCCACATAGGTTTCGGGTGTAAAGTTTGATTGGTACCGATAGCCCCAAAAATCATCCGCGCAGGCATAAATCACAGTATAGGTAACCCCTGTTAACAGGCTAAAACCAACCAGCCACTTTTTTAAAGAATTGCTCATCATCATTATATGCTTTTAAATTAAAAGAATCCAGGTCGTAAAAAATTATGTCTTCCGGCTGCCCGGCCAGATGTTCCTTCAGATCCTCAGCCATTGTTTTTAAATCTTTTTTTGTAATGCACTCTATTTTAACGACATCGCCTTTTTTATAGTAATTCCCGCCTCTGATAACACTTTCCACAACGGTAAAGTGCATCCCGTCTGTCTTTTTAAAATGGGTATCTTTTTCCAGCTCCGCATGATCGAGCTTACCCACTACTTTTATCACCTTGTGATTCCGGATGTGAATTCCCCAGGAATAAATCGGCAGTGCAATATCCAGCTGCAACGGGAACTTGTGAAGGCTCCTGATATAGCTCTGGGCAATATTCCGGTCGTAAATAGAATTCAGGTTATCCGGCGCAATACTACCCATATTGTAAAACATCAGCACGCCTTTATCTACGTTTGGAATACCGGTTTTCTGATAGTATTTTACCTGATGCAAACGAATGGTTGCCGAGAGTTTCTTGGTGCTGATCTTTTTGAAATCTTCTATAAACTTCAGGTAACGGTCTTTACTTTTCAGCGTCCAGTCACAATCAATCTGTATTTCATGGCACCGGATACCGTTCTTATCGTTCATCTGTGCAATAAAGGTATAAATATTCCGCGCCATATTTTCCAGATTAACCGCTTCTTCCAGCATGACTTCATTTTTGATGTAGATAACCGGAACAATATCATAGCGTATCTTCTTCTCTTTAAAAACCACCGGCAACAGCGGAATAGCCTCCTTATCTTTCAGGCTCACATCAAAATAACGAACATAAATTTTAGACACCTTATTTGCTTCTAAAATTGTTTTCTCGTTGTTATTCAGCTGGAAAATTGTTTTCCAGTAATAAAAGGAAACCTCCGGTTGTACCTGTTCTTCCGAGCAGGACAGCAGCAGGAAAAAGGAAACGAAACCAATAACTATTCTCTTCACTTTTAGTTCAAATTTATAATAATAAACTTTCAAATTGACCTTGTTTAAAAACAAAACCAAATCTTCTGAAATTTATTGTCCGGTACTGCATAAAAAAAGCCGCTTCTGTTGAAACGGCTTTTGAATATTTTTAAAATGCTATCGGATTATTTTACGATTGTCATTTCATCAACAATGTGTTTCGCATTTGAGAATTTGTCAATTACCCATAATACATAACGAATATCCACATTGATTGTTCTTTGCAGGTTTTTGTCAAAGATAACGTCACCAGCCATAGCTTCGATGTTACCATCAAATGCTAAACCGATTAACTCTCCTTTTCCGTTTAATACCGGAGAACCAGAGTTACCACCAGTGATATCGTTATCTGTTAAGAAGTTCACGTGCATAGAACCGTCTTTATCAGCATAACGACCGTAGTCTTTTCCTTTGTTCATTTCAATTAAACGAACCGGTAAATCGAATTCCTCATCACCTTTTTTGTATTTCTTAACCATACCGTCCATAGTAGTATAGTTGTTTACTTTAGCATCATTTCGTTTATCTGCAGGTAATGTACGAACTTTACCATACGTTAAACGCAATGTAGAGTTAGCATCCGGATATTGGATTGGTGCTAATTTAGATTCACGAAGTCCTTCAACCAATAAACGGAAAGAAGCTCCGAAATCGTTTTGTGCTTTAGCAATCACTTCCGATTTTGCGTTGTAGTGGTTTAATAAGTCGTTAGACAATACTACTAACGGATCATTTGTTACAGTAGCTGCATTCGGATTATTTAAAAATGCTTTTACTTTTTCCGGTGAAGCAAAAATACTGCTGTCAAAAGCATTGTTTACATATTTTGTAAAGTTGTTGTTATTTTCTTTACCTAATTTTTCAACCATTGGCGCTAACGTATAACCTGCTTTTGTAGCATAAAGGTTTAACTGTCCGGCCAAGATATCTTTTTCTGCAGGAATGTAAGCTTCTTTGTAGAACTCATCAATCATTTCTACAAAACCTGGATACATTTCTTTTCTTTTCGCTTCGTCAGCTTTCGCGTAGTTTTCCAATTGTCTTCCAAGAGATCTTGAGATTGTTCCGAATGAACTTGATCTTAAAAGCGTCATTAAATAGTTGTCATGACGTGATTTCTCGTTCGTTAACGTATAATATTTGTTGATTGTTTCAACAACATTACCATATTTACCTTTATTTTCTTTCAGGTTAGCCCATTTGTTGAATTTCGCTTCCTGAGCTGCTTTTGTTTTTGCCGTACCGAATTTTGTCAGTGCGTCAATCATTCCCTGACGGTTTTTCCAGTAGTTCGCCAATGACGCATATTTTGAAGCATACATTAAACGTACTCCATCGCTTTCGTCCATATGAACTTTCATTTTGTCCATACCCATTTTAGAACCTTCAACCCATGCAGGATAAGCAAATTTCACATTTTGCTCAATTCCACCTGCCGGCATCCAACGGTTTGTTCTACCAGGATATCCTAAAATCATAGCGAAATCATTCTCTTTTACACCGCCTAAATTAACCGGTAAATGGTGTTTTGGCTGTAAAGGAACGTTGTTTGGTGAAAAGTCAGCAGGGTTTCCGTTTGCATCAGCATAAATTCTGAACATAGAGAAATCTCCTGTGTGACGAGGCCACTCCCAGTTGTCTGTATCCCCACCGAATTTCCCGATATTTTCAGGAGGTGTTCCTACTAAACGTACGTCTTTATAATCCTGGTAAACGAAATAGTAGTATTCATTACCCTGGAAGAAAGGACGAACGGAAACCGTATATTTTCCACCTTCGTTGTTTTCTTTTTCAATTACAGCGATCTCTTTGTTGATTGCTGCTTCACGCTCTGCTTCTGTCATTTTATCATTTACTTTTGATAAAATTCTTTTAGAAACATCATCCATACGAACGAAGAAACGAACGAATAAACTTTTTGGTTTTAATTCCGCTTTTCTGTTCGCTGCCCAGAAACCATTTTTCAAATAGTTTGCTTCCGGAGTCGATAATTCTGCAATAGCATCATAACCACAGTGGTGATTTGTTAATACCAAACCATCTTTAGAAATCATTTCTGCTGTACAACCTCCGTTGAACTGAACGATTGCATCTTTTAAACTGTGGTGATTAATACTGTAAATCTCCTCAGCAGTTAACTGCAATCCCATTTTTTGCATATCCCTGTGATTCAAACGCTCGATGAACATCAAAAACCACATCCCTTCGTCTGCTCTAACACTTGCAGGAACAAGTAGTATCGTAGCGATTAAGGATAAAATAATTTTTTTCATAATTAATTTGTTATTTTTAGTGGTGCGAATATACCTTTTTTTAAGAATTTTATAAAATATATGGATTACAAAAAATCCCTAACAAAACAACTTTAACTTTTTATTTTATTATTATTCCAACATTGTGTGACAAAAAATAAAAAAAGGCGTTCCGTGGAACGCCTTTTTACAAATATGCAAGCTATCTTATTCTTGATTAAGCATTTGCCATAATTTATCTTTCAGTTCTACCAGACCCTGCTGGGCAACCGAAGAAATAAACAAATACGGCATGCCGTTAAATTCCTTATCCAGTTGTGCTTTCATTTCTGCCTTCAATTCGTCATCAAGCATATCCGATTTTGAGATTACTACCAGACGGTCTTTATCCAGCATTTCCGGATTGTATCGTCTCAGCTCATCCAAAAGGATTTCGTATTCTTTTTTGATATCCGGAGCATCTGCCGGAACCAGAAACAATAACGTCGAGTTACGCTCAATATGACGCAGGAAATAATGCCCAAGACCTTTACCTTCGGCAGCACCTTCAATAATTCCCGGAATATCGGCAATTACAAACGATTGAAAATCCCTGTAGGCCACAATGCCCAGATTCGGTTTCAGGGTTGTAAACGGGTAATCAGCAATTTTTGGCTTAGCAGAAGTCAGCACCGATAGTAACGTCGATTTTCCGGCATTCGGAAAGCCTACCAAACCAACATCGGCCAATACTTTTAATTCCAGAATAACATCCAGTTCTTCCGGCGGCATACCCGGTTGGGAATAACGTGGTGTCTGATTTGTCGAACTTCTGAAATGCCAGTTTCCTAAACCACCTTTTCCTCCTTTAACCAGGATCTTTTTCTCTCCGTGTTCGGTAACTTCAAAAAGAATCTCATTGGTTTCTTTATCCCTTACCACTGTTCCTAACGGTACTTCGATAAATTTATCTTCTCCATCTGCACCGGTACTTCTGGCACTTCCCCCATCGCCGCCGTGTCCGGCTTTGATGTGACGTGCAAATTTCAGGTGAAACAAAGTCCATAGTCCTTTATTTCCCACCAGATACACGTGTCCGCCGCGACCTCCGTCACCTCCGTCAGGACCACCTTTTTCAATAAATTTTTCTCTGTGTAAATGCGTAGAACCTTTACCTCCTTTACCGGAAGAAACATATATTTTTACGTAGTCTACAAAATTCCCTTCTGTCATTTAATATCCATTTGGTTTTCAGTTACCGGCAGGCGGCACTAAAAACTATTTTTATTCTTTTAATGAACGTACTAAAACCTTATCGATTTTAACACCGTCCATATCAATCACTTCCAATTCCATTTTATTCCAGATCAGCTTTTCACCTACTTTCGGAATATAGGACAACTCCGTCATGATCAATCCGCTTACCGTAGTAACGTCATAGTCATTAATCAGGTCATCCATATCAAAATATGTTAAAAAGTCATGCAGCGAATAGTGGCCGTCAACCAGCCATGTTCCGTCTTCTCTTGCAATTAACTGGAATTCTTCTTCATAAAACTCGGAGGCATCCCCTACCAGAGCTTCCAGAATATCGTTAAGTGTTATAATCCCCTGAACCACGCCGTATTCATCCGTGATCAAAGCATAATGCACTTTTGTTTTTTTGAAAATCTCCAGCGCTTTATACGCAGAAGTATGTTCAATAAGGTAAACCGGCTCCTTGATAATTGCCTTTAAGTCAAAATTTCCGGTTTCAAAGCTCAGAAACAGGTCTTTCAACAATACAATACCAATTACCTCATCTAAATTATCATCACAAACCGGATAAACGGAATGTATTTCTTCCAGTACTTTTTCCTTCTGTTCGTTAACATCATCTTCAACGGAAAGGTACACGACCGATTTACGGTGCGTCATCAGCGAGTTTACTTTTCGGTCACCGATATGGAAAACACGTTCCACGATGTCCTGTTCAATTTCCTGAACCTCGCCGCCTTCGGTACCTTCTTTAATAATGGCTTTGATCTCCTCTTCCGTAACTTTTCCGTCGGCGGTAGGTTTGATCTTTAAAACATCCAGTATAAAATCGGTAGAAGTTGTTAACAACCATATAAACGGAGCTGTTACAATAGAGATCACTTTCATCGGAACGGCTACCGTTTTAGCAATGGCTTCCGGGTAATTCAGTCCGATTCGTTTGGGTAGTAATTCCCCTAAAACCAATGAGAAAAAGGTTAAAATAACAACCACAATACCAACGGATAATGTTGGCGAATATGGCCTTAATGTTTCAAACCCGTCTAAAAAGAGTTTAACATCTCCGGTTACTTTGTCACCGCTGTAAATACCGGTAAGAATTCCGATCAGGGTAATCCCTATCTGAACTGTTGACAAAAATTTATTTGGCGAATTAGCTAAATCCAAAGCTGTTTTCGCGCTTGTATTCCCTTTTTTAGCTGCAGTTTCAAGGCGATTTTTCCGAGCGGATATTAATGCAATTTCCGACATGGAAAAGACACCATTCAAAAGGATTAAAAAGAAAATTATTATTATTTCCAATGTGTGATTACTAGTTAGTTATCGTATCAGTTTTCCTGACTTACTTTTAAATTTTAATATAAATTATTGTAAAAATATCGTAAAGGGCAATGCTTATAATTGCTCGATTACACTGCTTAATCTTTCGGTAATTTCTGCGATACTCCCGATTCCGTTAACCGCATGAAATTTATTTTGTCCCTGGTAATACGCAATCAGCGGTGCTGTTTTTTCGTTGTATTCCTGGTAACGGTTTCTGATTTTTTCTTCATCCTGATCGTCTGGTCTTCCAGAAGTTTTTCCTCTTTCCAGCAGTCGTTGTACCAGAATTTCATCGTCGGCCTCTAATGCTATCGTTCCGGTGATTTCCCAGTTTTTTGTTTTCAAAAAAGCATCCAGTGCTTCTGCCTGCGCTAAAGTTCTTGGAAAACCGTCAAATAAAAATCCACGGGATTCCATGTTTTTTTCAACTTCATCCTGTAGCATTTTTATGGTCAGACTGTCCGGAACCAAATCTCCTTTATCAATATAAGTCTGCGCTTCTTTTCCTAATAGTGTTTCGTTTTTAATGTTGTAACGAAATACATCACCTGTAGAAATGTGTTTTAAGTTGTATTTATCTTTTAAAAATTCAGCTTGCGTTCCTTTTCCGGCACCTGGCTTTCCAAATAATACGATATTAATCATTGTTGTTTTTTAAATTGTTGTTTAATGGTATATAGTTATGGTTAACTTCTTTTTATTTTAACTGATAAACTTCCGGAATGTTTCTGCCCAATCCGTCATAATCCAGTCCGAAACCAACAATAAACTTGTTTGGAATTTCCAGACCTATATAATCAATCGTGATATCCTTATCATAAGCCTCCGGCTTTAAGAATAAGGTTGCAAATCTGAGCTGTTTCACATTTCTGTCCTGAAACATTTTTTGCAATTCCACAACCGTATTGCCCGTATCCACGATGTCTTCAATAATCACCACCGTTCTTCCGGTTATATCCTGATTTAATCCGATTAGCTGCTTTACTTCGTGTGTTGTTTCCATACCTTCATAAGAAGCCATTTTCACAAAACTCACTTCACACGGTTTAGGATAATGTTTCATAAAATCTGAAACAACCATAAACGCACCATTAAGCACTCCTACAAAAACAGGAGTCTCCTCACCCATATCCGCAGCAACTTTATTTGCCATTTTTGCAATTGCATCATCAATTTCCTTTGCAGAAAGAAATGGCACAAACTGTTTGTCATGAAGTTGTATTTCCATTGTAACCTTTAGAATAATTGGCAAAGATAATAATTGCAGATGGACTATTGATAATTAACAATTAAGAATTATAAAATTTTAAATTAATTTGTATTTTCGATGAAGATTCTTAGAAAAAAATGAACGAAATTTTCTATACTAAAATTGCGAACAGCACCGCACATCGTGCCAGCAGGGAACAAAACACCGCTTACCTGTTTGAAAATCCCGGTTTATTCAGCGATTTATTTTCGTTAGCCACCAATCTGAAAGACAAAAACCACCACAGAGCCTGCTGGGTCATGGAACTGGTTTTAGAACAAAAACTGGATTTTATCTTTCCGTACACCAACATTTTCTGCGAAACCATCAATAAGTTCACAAACGACAGCGCCATTCGCCCGGTATCCAAAATTGTATTGTTTTTAGTTACCCACAACCATAAAAAGCAGCCTGTTTTATCACAGGACAATCTTCAGAAAATCACCGAAACCTGCTTTGACTGGCTGATCAACGATATGAAAGTAGCCTCAAAAGCCTATGCCATCCAATCCTTATACCTCATTGGCAAAACGGAGGCATGGGTCTATCCGGAATTAAAACAGATCTTATCCCAGGATTTCCCGAACCACACACCTGCCTATAAAAGCGTAGCCAAAAGGATTTTAAAGAAAATCTAAAAAAACAAAGGCAGCTCTTAGAGCTGCCTTTATATTCCCGATCAATTGTCCGGATTATTCTTTAATGATCTTAATTGTTTTCACTAAATCACCGGCATAAACTTTCACCAAATAATTACCTGCTGAAAGATTGCTCATATCGATTTGTGTTTCAGAAAGATTTACTTTTTGAGCCAAAACTTTTTGTCCTAAAAGGTTATAAATCTCAACGGAAGAAATCGTCTCATTATACGCTAAATTCAACGCGTTTTTAACCGGGTTCGGATAAGCTCTGAAAGCTGCTTCTGTAAAGCTGGCATTTGCTAAAGAACTGCTAACCGTTACATCATCAAGATTCAGACCTCTTGCCCAATTTGAAGTACCTTCAAAAGCAATGAAATATGTTGCCGATGGATTTGGCAATGGCAATGTTACCTGAGTCCAGGCTGTATGTTCAGTAACATAATCAGTACCTAGCTGTACCCATGATCCGCCTGCACTTGTTTTGTAATACACTCTTAATTCGTCGATATCACCAAACCAGTTAACATTTGCATAATAGAAATCCAACTGAGGGCTCGCCACTCCTGTTAAATCCAATGGAGGCGAAACCAGTTTTGTTTTATTACCGGTAGTCGTTGTTCTGAATTCAGCCATTCGCGCTCCGGTTCTTGGTGTAATAGAACTATTTCCGTTTGCAGTAACATAGGTCCAGTTTGCAGTACCCGAAATCGTTTCATTACTCCAGCAGGAAGGGATCGTTGCGTTATCAAAACCTTCCGTAAATGGAAATGCCGTTACCGAAGCACAACTTGTTGTAAATGCTTTAGGACCAACCCAGGCACTGTATGTTCCACTTCCGCAATCTCTTCTCACATAATACTCATAGGCAGTATTAGCTGTTAAGCCGCTTAAAGTAGTAGTAGTTGCCCCAACCACAGGAGGAGCTGCTGTTCCTGATCCTGCCGTAAATCCCGGTGCACCGTATTGTACCTGGAAATTTCCAGTAGCGGCTGTCCACGACAAATCAGCTGTTTGAGAAGTAATTCCTGCCACTACAGGATTCGTTGGCGCCAGACAAGCCGGTAAAGCCGTTACCTCAACATCATCAATATCAAAATAGAACATGTCTGTTGTTGAAGAATAGAAACCAACATAAATGGTTTGTCCTATATAAGGTGTTAAGTCATATTGGTATTTATAGAAAGAAGCGCCACTGGATGGTGCTACGTTAGGATCCAATACTACTGTAAAATTAGCCGGAGCTGTTCCTGTTGTAGATATTTTCACACTAATTACCTCCGGATAAAGCGGATCTCTGCTTCTTCCCCAAAAAGTCAGGAAGTCCGATACACCTGCTGTAACCGTAATAGCCGGTGTAATCAAATAATCATCGTGTGCTGTGGATCCGTATCCAATTCCGGCCGCATTCGTGCCGCTGTGTGCTGTAAGCGTTGTTGAAGAAGAGAAATTGATAATTTGCCAGGTTCCGGTATCACCACCGTTAGCAACTGTCCAACCGGCAGGAATCGTTGTTCCTGCGTCAAAATTTTGTAAGAACTGCCCATAGCTAAACAATGGAGCAAGTACTAGTCCATAAAGTAGTTTTTTAATCATAATATGTGCTTTTTTGATTAAACGTTAGCACAATTTACAATATTTATAATTACCCTACAATTAAATTGTTAAAAAACAACCCATTAATTGGATTTTGTCACAAATCAAACATTATACATATTTTTAAAACATTTCTTTCAAAAAATAGTATCCGGATCAAAAACAAAAATTATCAATTGTGTTTTATCTTTTGATAAGTATCTTTGCACAACAAACAACAACACAATGAATTATTTTTCTTCCGATTTTAAATTAGGAATTTTAGGCGGCGGACAATTAGGCAAAATGCTTTTGTCTGAAACCCGGAAATTCGATATTCAAACCTATGTATTGGACCCGAGTCCGGAAGCACCATGTCAATTTGGAGCGACCCGGTTTTTCCAGGGCGACCTGATGGACTTCGATACGGTTTACAAATTTGGCCAGTTGGTTGACCTGCTCACCATCGAAATTGAGAATGTCAATCTGGACGCTTTAGATCAATTGGAAACAGAGGGACTAAAAGTTTATCCTTCTCCAAAAACACTGCGCCTGATCCAAAATAAAGGAAGACAGAAAGATTTTTACTTCGCCAATGGTATTCCGACCTCACCACACCAGCGTTTTGTAGACAAAAATGCACTGGCAAAGGCATTGGAAAACGACGAACTGGAATTGCCTTTTGTATGGAAAAGTGCCCAATTTGGCTATGATGGCAACGGAGTAAAGATCATCCGTTCTACTATGGATGTTCTCGATTTGCCCGATACGGAATGTATTGCCGAACAAATGGTCCCTTTTAAAAATGAACTGGCAGTGATTGTCACCCGCAATCCTTCGGGAGCAATTAAAACCTATCCTGTTGTGGAAATGGAATTTCACCCGGAAGCCAACCAGGTGGAATATGTGATCTGCCCGGCGCGTATTGAGGAAGAAGTTGCCCGTAAAGCCCGGGAAATCGCTTTACAGGTTTCGGAAAAATTCAACCATGTAGGTTTACTTGCCGTAGAAATGTTCCAGACCAAAAACGACGACATATTGGTCAATGAAGTAGCGCCAAGACCGCACAATTCCGGTCACTACTCCATTGAAGCCAGCTATACTTCCCAATTTGAACAGCACATCCGCGCTATTTTGGACCTGCCATTAGGCAATACCGACAGCAAAGCAGCCGGAATTATGGTTAATTTAGTAGGCGAAGAAGGTTTTTCCGGCTCGGTAGTTTACCAGAATATTGACAAAATATTAGCGATTGACGGTGTAACTCCGCATATTTACGGAAAACGAGAAACCCGTCCGTTCCGGAAAATGGGCCACGTAACAATCGTTAATGAAGACATTGCCAAGGCCCGGAAAATTGCCGAGGAAGTAAAAAACACGATAAAAGTAATCAGTCAGCAATAGACAAAAAAACAACACACACCAATGAGTAAAGTAGCCATTATAATGGGAAGCATTTCGGATATGCCGGTAATGCAGGATGCCATCGATATTTTAAAAGAATTCGGAATTGAAACGGAAGTCGATATCGTGTCGGCACACCGCACACCGGAAAAACTTTTCGATTTCAGTACCCATGCCCATAAAAGAGGTATCGCCGTAATTATAGCCGGTGCCGGAGGTGCAGCACACTTACCGGGAATGGTTGCTTCCATGTCGCCGCTACCCGTAATTGGCGTACCGGTTAAATCCAGCAATTCTATTGATGGCTGGGACAGCGTTTTATCCATTCTGCAAATGCCGGGCGGTGTTCCGGTGGCAACCGTAGCTTTAAACGGTGCCAAAAATGCCGGGATTTTAGCCGCGCAAATTATCGGCAGTCATGATAAAAACATACAGGACAAAATTTCCAGTTATAAAGAAGGTTTAAAACAAGCCGTTCTAAAGGCATCTGAGAATCTAAACAAATAAAAAAAGCTCTTGTGGTCAGAGCTTCTTTGGGGCAAAACCGATACAAAAGTACCAGTCATTTTTTTTGTTCAGTTTTGATTTGGATTAAAAAAGGGTTATTTGCAATTGGAATATGTTTTACAAAAATAACACGTTTAAAAACAACAACAAACTATATATGAGCATTTTAACAGAAAAATTCAATACAAAACACAATACTGCGCCTTTCTCAAAAATAAAAACAGCCGATTATGCCACTGCTTTTACCGAAAGTATTGCACTTGCCCGTGAAGAGATAAACAGCATTACCAATAACCCGGAACCGGCAACGTTTGAAAATACTATTGCAGCTCTGGATTATGCCGGTGAAACACTGGACCGTTTATCGTCTGTTTTCTTTAACCTGAACTCGGCAGAAACAAGTGACGAAATGCAGAAAATTGCACAGGAAGTATCGCCGCTTTTAACAGCTTTCAGCAATGACATTACGTTAAATATCGCTTTATTCGATAGAGTAAAAGCCGTTTACACACAAATTGACAGCCTGAATCTTACCACAGAACAACATACGCTTTTAACCAAAAAATATAAAGGATTTTCCAGAAACGGTGCTTTATTGGCAGAAGACAAAAAAACACGTTTACGGGAAATCGATGCCGAATTAGCCAAGCTATCGCTTACATTCGGTGAAAACGTACTGGCAGAAACCAACAATTACGAGCTGCACATTACCAGCGAAAGTGATTTAAAAGGTTTACCGGAAGGAACGATAGAAGCGGCACATGCCCTTGCAAAAAGCCACGACAAAGAAGGCTGGATCTTTACATTAGACCATCCGAGTTACCTGCCGTTTGTAACCTATGCCGACAACCGGGAACTGCGCAGACAAATTGCAATCGCTTTTGGAAGCAAAGGTTTCCAGAACAATCCGTATGACAATCAGGAAATCGTGATCCGTATTGCCAATCTAAGACACGAAAGAGCCAATTTACTGGGTTATGAAACACATGCCCATTTTGTTCTGGAAGAAAGAATGGCTCAAAATCCGGCAAAAGTAAAAACGTTCCTGACCGACTTACTGACAAAAGCAAAACCGGCTGCCGAAAAAGAATTTGCGCAGTTAACCAATTTTGCCAAACAACTGGATGCCATTGACCACCTGGAAAAATGGGACAGTGCTTATTATGCTGAAAAATTAAAACAGGAGCTTTTCAATCTGGATGACGAAAAATTAAAACCGTATTTCCAATTGGAAAACGTCCTGAACGGTGCTTTTGAAGTGGCCGGAAAATTATTTGGCATCACTTTTAAAGAAGTATCCGATATTGACAAATACCATGAAGAAGTACAGACATTTGAGGTAACCGATTTTGAAGGAAATTTAGTAGCGGTATTTTATGCCGATTTCTTCCCGAGAAAAGGAAAACGCAACGGAGCATGGATGACTTCCTTCAAACCGCAATACATACAAAACGGAAAAAATGAACGGCCGCATGTGTCCATCGTTTGTAATTTTACAAAACCAACCGGAACCAAGCCATCATTGCTGACATTTAACGAAGTGACAACTTTATTCCATGAATTCGGGCATGCCCTACACGGAATGTTAGCCAACACTACCTACCCGAGTCTTTCCGGAACCAGTGTTTTCTGGGATTTTGTGGAATTACCAAGTCAGGTAATGGAAAACTGGTGTTACGAACCGGAAGCTTTGGCTTTATTTGCCAGACATTACCAGACCGGCGCTATTATCCCGATGGAATATGTTGAAAAAATAAAGGAAAGTGCCAGCTTTCTGGAAGGAATGGCAACCCTGCGTCAGCTAAGCTTCGGTTTATTAGACATGGGATGGCACGGTCAGGACCCATCGGCTGTTACGAACATCAAAGCTTTTGAGAACGAACAGTTTGCTTCCACAAAGTTATATCCGGACGTAGCCGAAAATGTCATGAGTACTGCCTTTTCGCACATCTTCCAGGGCGGATATTCTTCCGGGTATTACAGCTACAAATGGGCTGAAGTACTGGATGCCGATGCATTTGCTTATTTCCAGGAACAGGGAATTTTCAACCGTGAAGTTGCCCAAAAATTCAAAGACAATATCCTGTCGCAAGGCGGAACGGACCATCCGATGACATTGTATAAAAATTTCAGAGGACAGGAACCAAAACCGGAAGCCCTGTTAAAAAGAGCCGGATTACTATAATTTACAATAACCCGATATGATTTCGGGTTATTTTTTTAAACAAACTTTCAATTATTTTTGAAAGTTTAGAAATTTAGTTATACATTTGTCTCATGGAATTCAACGAAGCAAAAAATAAATTTGTACAAACATGGGGCGCCTTAGGCTCTCAGTGGGGCATTAACAAAACAATGGCCCAGATTCATGCTTTGCTGATGGTTGCTTCCGAACCGCTTTCTATGGAAGACATTATGGAAGAATTAATGATTTCCAGAGGTAATGCCAGTATGAACCTGAGAGGGCTGATTGATTGGGGAATTGTATACAAAGAATACAAAGCCGGCGAGCGTAAAGAGTTTTTCACTGCCGAAAAAGATCTGGACGAACTGGCAGTAAAAATTTCACAGGAAAGAAGTAAAAGAGAACTGAAGCCTGCGTTAAAAATTTTAAAAGAGGTTTCCTCTATAGAAGATACCCAGTCTGCCGAAGCCAGACACTTTGTGGAACAGACAACCAAGCTGCATGACTTTGTTTTAAAAGCCGATAATGTACTGGACAAAATCACCGAATACAAAGACAACTGGTTAACCAAGCTGGTTCTCAAAATCATGAAGTAAAAAAATTTAAATAAAAGTTTCATTTTTTTCTGAAAGTTTAATAAATACAATAAATTATGAACTTCTTAACTGCACAATGGAAAAACCTGATTATGGCTAATTACACCATCAATCCGGATGTATTACAACAGTATCTGCCCGCCGGAACCGAACTGGATTCCTGGAACAACAAACACTATATCAGCCTAATCGGCTTTCAGTTCAGAAATACCAGGGTTTTAGGGATCCGGGTACCGTATCATGTTCATTTTGACGAGATCAACCTGCGCTTCTATGTAAAGCGCTTTGAAAACGGGCAATGGAAACGGGGTGTGGTTTTTATCAAGGAAATTGTTCCTAAAAAGGCCATAACACTAATCGCCAATTCGCTTTATAAAGAGCATTACAGTACTGCTCCGATTAAACACACTAACAAACTTGACGCCGAAATCCGTACGGTTTCCTACGAATGGCAAAACAAATCCAAATGGAATACTATAGCGGTAAACGCTTATGATTTTCGCAGTGAAATTGATCCGGATACTGAAATCGATTTTATTACCGAACATTATTTTGGCTATACCCGATACACCAAAGAAGTAACGTTCGAATATGAGGTGACGCATCCCAGATGGCATTATTACCCGGTAAAAAACTACCGCATTAATGTTGATTTCGAGAGCAATTACGGTACTGCTTTCAAAGCACTGACAAACCAGCAACCGGAATCCGTATTCTTTGTTGAAGGTTCTGATATAACTGTAAAAAACAAAAAGAAGCTGAACCATGAACTACAACATTCCCGCCTACCTGTTCTTTCTGGCGATCATGATCTTCATCATCGTCAGGATTGGTAAAATCTGCTATCAGAACGGAAACATTTTTGTGGCAACCCTTTTACCCAACCACAAGGAATTATGCCAGCAGATCAATAAAGTACTGTTAACCGGTTATTACCTCATCAACATTGGTTACTGCGCGATGACACTGCTCAACTGGGAGAAAATAACCTCCCTGGAAATGCTCTTTGAAAGTGTTGCCCTGAAAACATCCGCTATCATTTTCACCTTAGCGGCTTTACACTATATCAACATTTTTGCAATCAAAAATTACGTTCAAGCATTAATTCAATAACATCAAACATTTACAATTATGGAAACTACCAAAACAATTATCGGTTATGCCATTTATTTACCCATAGCACTATTTCTGACCTATTATGTTTCTAAAACATTATTTAAAAACGGAAAGATTTACATGCTGGACATTTTTAAAGGACGGGAAGAAATTGCCGAAGCCACAAACAAATTATTCGAAACCGGATTCTATCTTTTAAACATTGGCTTTGCCCTTATGATACTGGAGATGAATGTCTATGACAATACCTATCAAACCCTGATCGAGTTGTTGAGCTATAAAATAGGTGGTTTTGCCATTTATCTCGGCATCATGTTATTCATCAATTTATATTTCTTTTTCAGAGGTAAAAGAAAAGCAAGAGAGGCACAACAGCAGGAAAAAATAATCTTTAAAGCATAAATCATGAACTTTCAGATACCAGACGGCTTATGGATAGCTGCCGGAACAGGCCAGATTTTTACCGCTATGATATATCCGTATATCCGGCATCAGGTTTTTGACTGGTACAACGATGTTAAGCAACTCAAACCACTTAACCAGGAAATTGCCAAAACATACGGCAGGTATATACAGGGACTGAATTTTTCCTTTGGCATCATTACCATCTTTCTCCGGGAAGACCTGCAGCAAGACACCCGGTTGGCTTTTGCTGTTACAGCCTTAATAGCGGCTTACTGGGTGGGTAAAGTAGCGACACAAATTGCCTATTATCCTATGTATGAAATCCCTCAAAAAATCCATTTTAAAATCGGAAGTTATTTTATGAACGCCCTTTTTCTGCTGTTCGCTTCCGTATTTACCGGCTTACTTGTTTTAAAGTTAAGCACCTTATTATCATAACCGTTTGTTGCGGTGTTTCACAGCAACAAACGGATGCCGGAAAGAAACCATCCGGGAATCAAATCCTTATCCTTAATTAAAAACAAAAACCACGAATAAACATCGTGGTTTTAAGATATGTAGCTGTATGACAGCTGTTGTTAACTGGAAATCAATTAACGCAAGGGTGCTTTTTGGTAAAAAACGTAATCATTCTTTTCGGTCTTATATTTTAACAGTTCCGGCATCTGCGTAGACAGCTCTCCTGTTAAATCATAATGATCCAATACATTCTGATAATCTGTAACAGCGATAACGGCATAACTCAGCACGCTGTTTGGAAACATCCAGTACACGCCGTCTGAACCCTGCATAACGCTTCCGTTCAGCAAAAGAACGCCTACCATTCCCTGAGCAATTGTGATTTCTTTCGACTGCTGGTTAACAAGCTGTGTGGAAAGTTCTCTTTTAACAGTGGTTAACTGCGTTGTTTCATACTTAATTTCGGTAGCAAAGGACACTTTAGCGTAGTACTCGGCTTCAACACTGGCATTATACTGCTGGCTAAGCATGGTACTGGTAATGTTCTCATAACTGTCGGAAGTATTTGATGTCGATTCCGTATATTCTTTAAGAACGGTTCCCTGTGGTGTAAAACCGATAATAAAACGGCCTCTCTTTTCAATCAGTGTTGAAGGCTTATAATCTTCAACATACGTTATTCTCAATTTATCAACTCTGGAACCGGATTTACCGCCAATGGCAACTACACGTATTCCTTTAAGAACGGTTTCTCCGCCTCCACCGCCGCCGCCGCCGATGGTTCTTCCTTTGTTTGTTGTCAGCATTAATTTATCGATACGTGCTCCGGAACGGATGGTTATTTCTGAGATATATTCATCAGAACTTAAAATTAATGTTCCAGCATCTCCGCCACCGCCACCGCCGTGTTTTTTTCCGTTTATTGTAATTGAATCTACCTCTTTCCCGGCATATATTCCAATTGACTGAATATAATCTGCCGCAAATTCCGAACCGCCATCGCCGCCAAAGGCTTTGATAACCATTCCTTCCGATACTGATACTAATTCTACTTCCATAATGTTTCGATTTGGTTTTTTTACTTACTCATAGGCTTTTCAGTTTCCGCCCCGTTTTGTTGAAGTGCATACCGGCTCACTTTATTCGTTTTTATTGTCTTCCAAACTTATCAAGATAAAAATGGCTGCAACAGCGCATTAATACGCTAAAAACAAAACAAGTAAAACCTACAAAAAGTAAGAATATTCCCTAATTAAGCAAAAGCCAAAACGAGAATCCACCAGAAAACAGGGATGCTCTCTACCCAAAAAGAAGTATAATAGTCCAAACGCTTCGGACTTGAAAAAACGGTAAAAAGGGCAATTACCGCTATCAGTATCAGGTTAATCCAAAGCTGGATAATCTGAAAATCGCTTTTAAAAAACTCGAGACAGTAAAACGGAATCAGTAAAAACAGATTCAGCATTTTTGTTTTATAAACACCCAGGCGCTGCGGAACCGTTTTTAAAGAAAGGTCGTCATTTTTTAAGTCGATTATCTCAAAAATCATAATCAGGATAATGACCAGTAAAAACCGCTGGAAGAATTTTAGAAACACATCTTGGGAAAGCGGCAGATCGGCATTAAAAATGGGCAGAAACAGTGTAATTCCGGCCCAGCAAAAGGCAACAATATAGATCTTAACTCCGGCCCAGTTTCTTGCATTTCCAAGTTTCGGAAAGAAAGGCAGTGTGTACAGCAATGTTAGCAACAGGAACCCAAAAGCCAGTAGCTGCGTTTGCCTTTTCAGCAAAAAGAAATAATAAATTGTGCCGGCAAAAGCCAGAACGCTAAGCAGTACTATTGCTTTGAGCTGCCTGCTCATTGTCAGCTTTTTAGAACGCGCCAACGCATCGTATTTCACAAAATTATAGCCCACAATGGTTCCCAGAAAAGCGAACATTGCCATTGGATTATCATACGGAATATGAAAAAAATGAAAGGTCATTTGTACCAGTGCAAAAACAGCAAAGGCAACATGAATGCTTCCGTTTATATAAAAATCAAGTAATTTCTTGAGTAGTTGCATACTTACAAAAATAATCAATATGTTAACAACTATTGTATTTGGTTGAAAATTCGGTAAAAAATGGCGTTAAAAAAGAACTTTATTAAGAGATTAATAGCTATTTTTGTTCGCTTAAATACACAACTTAATTACCGTTTGACATATTTGTATTTCAGATACTTCAAACGCCTATAAACAGTACATAAGAACTGATGAGAACAGATGCATTTGCTTTAAGACATTTAGGTCCAAGAGAGAGCGACCTTCAACACATGTTCAAGACCATTGGTGTTAAGGACATGGACCAACTACTTTATGAAACTTTCCCCGACGGAATCCGTTTAAAAAATGATTTACAATTAGACCCGGCATTAACCGAATACGAATACCTGACACACATCCAGCAATTGGGTGCTAAAAACAAAGTATTCAAATCGTATATCGGTTTAGGCTATCATCCGGCTATCGTTCCTCCGGTTATCCAGAGAAACATTTTCGAAAACCCGGGATGGTACACCGCTTATACACCGTATCAGGCAGAAATTGCACAGGGTCGTTTAGAAGCTTTATTGAATTTCCAGACTACTGTAATTGAATTGACAGGAATGGAAATTGCAAATGCCTCTCTTCTTGATGAAGGAACAGCGGCAGCAGAAGCAATGGCTTTGTTGTTTGATGTAAGAACAAGAGATCAAAAGAAAAATAATGCCAATAAATTCTTCGTTTCAGAAGAAATTTTACCGCAAACCTTATCGGTTTTAGAAACACGTTCAACGCCAATCGGTATTGAATTAGTTGTTGGTAATCACGAAACATTTGATTTCGCTGAAGATTTCTTCGGAGCGATATTACAATATCCGGGTAAATACGGACAGGTTTATGATTATGCCGGTTTTATTAACACAGCCAAATCCAAAGAAATTAAAGTAGCGGTTGCTGCTGATATTTTAAGTTTGGTAAAACTGACTTCTCCGGGAGAATTAGGTGCTGATGTGGTAGTGGGTACTTCACAACGTTTTGGTATCCCGATGGGTTACGGAGGACCTCACGCAGCTTTCTTCGCAACTAAAGAAGAATACAAGCGTAGTATGCCGGGACGTATTATCGGTGTTTCGCAGGACGTTAACGGAAACCGTGCGCTTCGTATGGCTTTACAGACACGTGAGCAACACATTAAACGTGAAAAAGCCACTTCAAATATTTGTACCGCTCAGGTATTATTAGCTGTAATGGCCGGAATGTACGCCGTATATCACGGACCAAAAGGATTACAATATATTGCTGAAAAAGTTCATGCAGCAGCAGCTACAACTGCCAATGCATTAACAAAATTAGGCATCAGCCAGGTAAACTCTGCTTTCTTTGACACTATCGCTGTTAAAGCCGATGCTGCCAAAGTGAAAGCAATCGCTGAGAAAAACGATGTTAACTTCTTCTATGCCGATGCCGATACTATTTCGATCTCTTTTAACGAAACCACTTCTTTAAACGACATCAATCTGGTAATCGCTATTTTTGCTGAAGCAGCCGGAAAAGAAACCATCACGGTAACAACATTAGACAACACTGTGCATTTCCCTGAGAAATTAATCAGAACGTCTTCTTTCTTACAACATGACGTATTTAACAGCCATCATTCTGAAACGGCTTTAATGCGTTATATCAAAAAATTAGAGCGTAAAGACTTAGCGTTAAATCATTCCATGATTTCTTTAGGTTCTTGTACAATGAAATTAAATGCTGCTGCAGAAATGTTACCCTTAAGTATGGCTAACTGGAACAGCATCCACCCTTTTGCTCCGGCATATCAGGCGGAAGGCTATTTAACCATGCTTAAAAAACTGGAACAACAATTAAACGTGGTAACCGGTTTTGCCGGAACATCATTACAACCTAACTCTGGTGCGCAGGGAGAATATGCCGGTTTAATGGCAATCCGTGCTTACCACATTTCAAGAGGTGAAGGACACCGTAATGTTTGTTTAATCCCGGCTTCTGCACACGGTACCAATCCGGCTTCTGCTGCTATGGCAGGAATGGACATTATTGTAACCAAAACCACTCCGGAAGGAAATATCGATGTAGAAGATTTAAGAGCAAAAGCCATTCAGCATAAAGACAATTTATCCTGTTTAATGGTAACGTATCCGTCTACACACGGTGTTTACGAAAGTTCTATCATTGAAATTACAAAACTGATCCACGAAAACGGAGGTCAGGTATATATGGATGGTGCAAATATGAATGCACAGGTTGGATTAACCAATCCGGCTACTATTGGTGCAGACGTTTGTCACCTTAACTTACACAAAACATTCGCGATTCCTCACGGAGGTGGTGGACCAGGTGTTGGCCCAATTTGTGTTGCCGAACATTTAGTTCCGTTCTTACCTACAAACCCTGTAGTTGCTACAGGTGGTAACCAGGCTATCACCGCTATTTCAGCAGCTCCTTTCGGTTCTGCTTTGGTTTGCCTGATCTCTTACGGTTATATCACGATGTTAGGTGCAGAAGGGCTGAAACAGGCTACTCAGTTTGCTATCCTGAACGCTAACTATATGAAAGCACGTCTGGAAGAGCATTACCCTATTTTATACACCGGAGAATGTGGTCGTGCTGCTCACGAAATGATCGTGGACTGCCGTTCTTTCAAACAAAACGGAATTGAAGTTACCGATATTGCAAAACGTTTAATGGATTATGGTTTCCATGCACCAACAGTTTCTTTCCCGGTAGCCGGTACTTTGATGATCGAACCGACAGAAAGTGAAGATTTAGGAGAATTGGATCGTTTCTGTGAAGCGATGATTTCCATCAGAAAAGAAATCGAAGCAGCCACAGCAGACGATACAAACAATGTATTGAAAAATGCACCGCACACGCTGGCAATGCTAACTACTGATCGTTGGGAATTCCCTTATTCAAGAGAGAAAGCAGCTTATCCGTTAGAATATATTGCTGAAAATAAATTCTGGCCATCTGTTCGTCGTGTTGACGATGCTTACGGAGACAGAAATCTAGTTTGTTCCTGCGCGCCAATTGAGGCTTACATGGAACACTAAGAATAAATACAAATGAAAAGAGCCGCTGATAAAGCGGCTTTTTTTATACTGCCAAATCATTTTCAGAAACCGTAAGCTATACTCATTATAGCACAAAAAGACCGTCAATTAATTTTAATTCCTGTAATGATTCAATAACTTTACAAGATGAATGATATTAATAACAGAGAAGATCTACTGCTGTTAATGCGGAAGTTTTACAACAAACTCTTAACAGACGACAGCATCAGCTATATATTCACGGAAGTTGCCAAAATAGACCTGGAAGCACACCTGCCCCATTTGGCCGATTTTTGGGAACAAACCCTTTTACATACCGGAAGCTATAAAAAAAATGTATTACAGCTCCATCTGGATCTGGATGCAAAAGAATCGCTCACCACTGAACATTTTAACACCTGGCTGCAGTATTTCGATCAAACCGTCACCGAAAACTTTACAGGAGAAAACGCAGAACTTATAAAAACCCGTGCCCTTTCTATTGCTACGATAATGCAGATAAAGATTTCTCAAAAAAATAACAATTAATTTCACTTTCGATAATTTTACACTCTTTTCTACCGTTATTCCGTAATAATTATTTTAAACAAAATTTTTAATTATCAGGGAGTATTTAAAATCAATAACTTAGTATAAAGTTTCCTCATATGAATAGTAAAATAATAGGTTCCGGAAGTTATATCCCAGATATCACGGTAACCAATCTGGATTTCGCAAAGCATCAGTTTCTAAACGATGACGGCTCCCCTTTTCCATATCCAAATGACGTAGTTGCTCAAAAATTCCTGGAAATAACCGGTATAGAAGAACGCCGGTATGTTGAAAGTAATCTCTTAACTTCGGACATTGCCTATTTTGCTGCACAAAAAGCAATTGAAGATGCCGGTATCGATCCCGAAACCTTAGACTACATCATCTTTGCCCACAATTTTGGAAATGTAAAACAAGGCGCTATTCAAACAGATATACTGCCCAGCTTATCCTCCAGAGTAAAGCACAGCTTAAAGATTAAAAATCCCAAATGTGTTGCCTATGATATCCTTTTCGGATGTCCGGGCTGGATTGAGGGAGTTATTCAGGCAAATGCCTATATAAAAGCCGGTATGGCAAAAAGATGCCTGGTTATCGGAGCCGAAACATTATCCCGTGTGGTGGACATACACGACAGGGACAGTATGATTTATTCCGATGGCGCCGGTGCTACTGTTATCGAGGCTACAGAAGAAGAAGTTGGTGTTTTAGGACACGAAACCGCTTCCTTTACCTATGATGAAGCTTATTTCCTGTATTTCGGAAATTCTTTTAACAAAACACACGATCCGGATGTACGCTATATTAAAATGTACGGCCGTAAAATATATGAGTTTGCCTTAAGTCAGGTACCGAAAGCAATGAAAGAATGCCTGGACAAAAGCGGCATTCCGATATCGGAGGTCAAAAAAGTACTGATCCACCAGGCAAATGAAAAAATGGATGAGGCGATCATACAGCGGTTTTTCCGCCTGTACAAGGAACCGACACCCAAAGACATTATGCCGATGAGCATCCACAAATTAGGAAACTCCAGCGTTGCGACGGTTCCAACCCTGTACGACTTACTCGTAAAAGGAAAAATTGAAAATCAGGAACTTCATAAAGGAGATGTTATTATCTTTGCATCCGTAGGCGCAGGAATGAACATAAACGCCTTCGTTTATCGATTATAACTATGTACGAAAAAACATTTCCGAACAAAAGATTTAAACACACTTTAGAATTCCTTCAAAAACATATTTCTACTTCCGAGTCGATATTAGACCTGGGAGTAGAAAATCCGTTTTCAAAGATCATGAAAGAAAACGGTTATAGCGTATCCAATACCACAGGGGAAGACCTGGACATCGATCAGTCTTCTTTACATCAAAATGAATACACCGTTACCACGGCTTTTGAAATTTTCGAGCACTTACTGAATCCGTATACAATACTGGAAAACATCCAATCCGATAAACTGGTACTTTCCATTCCGTTACGCCTTTGGTTTTCGCCTGCTTATCGCAGCAAAACAGATATGTGGGACAGACATTACCATGAATTTGAAGACTGGCAGCTGGACTGGCTTTTAGAAAAAACAGGCTGGAAAGTACTGGACCGTCAAAAATTCACCAATCCGGTAAAACAAATCGGAATCCGCCCTATACTACGCCGTTTCACGCCGAGATACTACATTGTTTACGCTGAAAAAGTAAAATAATGAGGTATTATATCATTATACCGGCACATAATGAAGCAGCCTATATCGCTTTAACCTTACAATCGTTAGCCGGGCAGTCAGTACTACCCGAAAAAGTGGTGGTGGTGAATGACAATTCTACCGATGATACCGGAGCAATTGTAAACGATTTTTCCCGGAAATATCCCTGGATTTCTGTGATTGAAAAAAAATCGGATGCGATTCATTTACCCGGAAGCAAAGTCATCCAGGCATTTCAAAAAGGACTGGAAGTTATTGATGACAATTATGACATTCTTGTAAAACTGGACGCCGATTTAATTTTGCCCGATAATTATTTTGAAACCATAATCGCTGCTTTCCAAAAAGACGAACGTGTTGGTATGGCCGGCGGATTTGCCTATATTGAAAAAAACGGCGACTGGATATTGGAAAACCTGACCGATAAAGACCACATCCGCGGGGCTTTTAAAGCCTACCGAAAAGCGTGTTTTCATCAGATAGGCGGTTTAAAACCTGCTATGGGATGGGACACCGTTGACGAATTGCTGTGCAAATTCTACAACTGGAAAGTTGTTACGGACAGTACTTTAAAGGTTAAGCATTTAAAACCTACAGGAGCCAACTATAACAAAACAGCCCGCTACAAACAGGGAGAAGCTTTTTACAGTCTTCGTTATGGTTTTTTCATTACTGCCATTGCTTCCTTAAAGCTGGCTTTATTAAAAAAGAAACCGCTTTTATTCGTGGATTATATCGTTGGTTTTTTCAAGGCATGGCGTCATAAAAAGGCTTATCTGGTTACTCCGGAACAAGGCCGTTTTATCCGGAAATACCGCCTGCAGAAAATGAAATCGAAGTTGCTGTAAGCCAAAAAACTCCCTATTCATACCCCATAACTCGTAACTTATTGGTATTTTAGCCAAGATTTATTAAACATTATGATTCGATATCTATCTCAAATAGGAAAATACTTTCTGATGTTGAAGGAAGTCTTCAACAAACCGACAAAATGGTCGGCGATGAAGCAGCTGATTTTTAAAGAAATAGATGATTTGATTATCGGTTCTCTTGGAATTGTTGCTTTTATCTCATTCTTTGTTGGAGGTGTTGTCGCCATACAAACGGCTTTAAATTTAACCAATCCGTTAATTCCGAAATACCTTATTGGTTTTGCTACAAGACAATCTGTGATTCTTGAATTTGCCCCTACTTTTATCTCCATCATTATGGCCGGTAAAATGGGTTCTTTTATCACTTCCAGTATTGGAACAATGCGGGTTACCGAACAGATTGATGCGTTGGAAGTAATGGGTGTAAACTCCCTGAACTACCTTGTTTTTCCAAAAGTAATTGCTTTACTCCTGTATCCGTTCGTTATCGGACTGAGTATGTTTTTAGGAATATTAGGCGGCTGGATTGCCGGTGTTTACGGTGGTTTTGCTTCCAGTGACGAGTTTATGACCGGGTTACAGGTAGAATTTAACCCGTTTCACGTTACCTACGCCTTTATCAAGACGGTTGTTTTCGCTCTTTTACTGGCAACGATCCCTTCCTTCCATGGCTATTACATGAAAGGCGGTGCTCTTGAAGTAGGTAAAGCCAGTACAACTTCATTCGTCTGGACGAGTGTGGCTATTATTCTGGCCAATTATATTTTAACACAATTACTTTTAACCAATTAGAAATGATAGAAGTAAAAGATATAGAAAAATCATTTGGTGAATCCAAAGTACTAAAAGGCATTTCTGCCATTTTTGAAACCGGAAAAACCAATCTTATCATTGGACAGAGTGGTTCCGGAAAAACGGTACTTTTAAAAAGTTTACTGGGAATTCACACGCCCGACAAAGGAACCATTTCCTTTGACGGCAGAATTTATTCCGATCTTACCAATGATGAAAAGCGTGATTTGCGTACAGAAATCGGAATGGTATTCCAGGGCAGTGCGCTTTTTGATTCGATGACGGTAGAAGAGAATGTTGGTTTCCCTTTAAAAATGTTTACCAACAAAAGTCCGAGAGAAATCCAGGAACGCGTTGATTTTGTTATTGAGCGTGTCAAACTGATTGATGCCCATAAGAAAAAACCATCCGAAATTTCCGGAGGTATGCAGAAACGTGTGGCTATTGCCCGTGCAATAGTAAACAATCCGAAATACCTGTTTTGCGATGAGCCCAACTCCGGATTGGATCCTAAAACCTCTATTGTAATTGACAACCTAATTAAGGAAATTACGGAAGAATACAATATTACAACGGTGATCAACACCCACGATATGAACTCCGTTATGGAAATTGGCGAAAAGATCATTTTCCTGAAAGAAGGTGTCTTAGCCTGGGAAGGAACCAAAAAAGAAATTTTCAAAACCGACAATGAAGCCATTGTTGATTTCGTATACTCTTCGAACCTGTTTAAAAAGGTACGAAAAGCACAAAACAGAGAATCATAAAAAAAGAGCCATACGGCTCTTTTTATTTTTTATCCAACAGGACACTAATTTTCTTGATCTCCTGCTCTTTCTCTTTAGGAAAGATCAACAGCGTATCGTCTTTATCCACAATAATAAAGTCACTCAGCCCATTAATTACAACCAGTTTCTTTCCTTCGGTACGAATAATATTATTAGATGCATTCTCCAAGATCATAGTCGCATTTACAACCGCATTAAACTGTTCGTCTTTCGGTAGTTTTTCATGTAATGAACCCCAGGTACCCAAATCGTTCCAATCGAACGTTGCCGGCAATACATATACATTTTTTGCTTTTTCCAATACCGCATAATCAATCGAGATATTTTCGGCATCAGCATAGTGCTCATTGATAAACTCCTGTTCACGGGGAGTATTATAATAGGCTTTTCCTTTTTCAAACAAACTTACCATTTCCGGTAAAAAGGTATCAAAAGCTTCTATAATGGACTGTACGCTCCAGATAAAGATTCCGGCATTCCATAAAAAGTTTCGGCTTTGAATAAAGCTTTTTGCAGTGGTATAGTTTGGTTTTTCTCTAAACTGAACGACTTTTTTTATCGGATTATTATCCAGTTTATTAAACTCGATATAACCGTAACCGGTATTCGGAAAAGTCGGCAAAATCCCTAAAGTCATCAACACATTGTCTTTTTTACAACATTCAAACGACCGCTCCAGGTTTGCTATAAATTGTTCTTCATCCTCTATCCAGTGATCGCTTGGCGCAACCACCATTAAGGCGTCCGGATTTTGCTTTTGAATTTTTAAAGAAGCAAACAGTATACAAGGTGCCGTATTTCGCATTACAGGCTCTAAAATCACCTGATCCTGCTTTACCTGAGGCAATTGTTCCAGCACCAGCTGGTTGTAACGCTCATTGGTTAAAATCAGAATATTTTCTGCGGGAATTATCCTGGAAAGTCTGCTAAAGGTCTTTTGAATTAATGTTTCCCCTGTTCCTAACATGTCGTGAAACTGCTTTGGGAAATCGACAGTACTGACTGGCCAGAATCGGGATCCGACTCCACCGGCCATTAATATTGCGTAATAATTTTTATTCATTGTAAAGCACCACTTTGCACGTGGCTTTTATTTATTTTCTGTTCGTTTAGTTCGGCAATAATTCTACTTCTGCATTGGGGTTAAAAAGATATACTCTTCCCGAACTCACTTCCATACATTCAAAACGTTTGATTCGCTGTGCTCCTTTTTTAAAGATTCTGCCATTATGGATACGAAAAACACTTCCATACGGAATCTCAAAGATATAATTTTTATCGTTTGCGGGGTCAAATTGTTTTAAGGCTAATGCTAAAGTTGCATCGGTATCGCTGCTCGCTTTCGGATTCCGGAAATGTCTTGCCAGTAACGGCAGCAATTGTCCCGGGAAAATCTCCGGACGCAAATAGGGAACCATTAAACGCTGAAAAGTAAGCTTCCATTCATCGCCATGCGGTTTTATATTTCTGCCAAATTTTTCAAAAGCAACCAAATGGGCAATCTCATGAATCAATGTCATCAAAAACCGGTATTTATTCAAACTGGCATTTACGGTAATCTGATGGTAACCGTCGGGATGTTTTCGGTAATCGCCATGACGGGTTACCCTTTCATTCACAATTTTCAGATGGACACGATTTGCCTTAATAAGCTCAAAGATATTGTCCAAAGCATGTTCCGGTATGTAGGGAGCTAATTTCTCTTTCATCTTCTTTCCTGGCTTTTACCTTTCTTCTCGTTGTATTATGGTGTTGTAGAAGAAACCTGCAACACTTTTCCGTTGTAATATTTATTCCCGGTAAGGGCAAAATTACAGATATAATCCGCCATTTCCGTTGCCGAAACCGGGGCTTCATAACCCGGGAATGCTTCCTGCAGCATTTCGGTTTGTACCGCACCCAATGCCAGAACATTAAACGAAATACCGTTTTCCTTATATTCTTCTGCCAGTAATTCCGATAACGTAATCACCGCTCCTTTACTGGAACTGTAAGCCGCCAATCCGGCAAATTTCATACTTCCCTGAATCCCTCCCATACTGCTTATGGTGACCACATGGCTTCCTTTTTGCAAATAGGGCAAACAAATTCTGGTCAGGTTAGCAACACCAAAAACATTTACTTTATAGATATTTTCAAATTCCTGAGCTTCAATTTCAGCAAACGGTTTTAACAATAAAGAACCGGCATTATGAATGATAATGTCTACTTTTTTCCAGGAGGTCACGATAAACTGTTTCACCTCTTCCAGTTCTGTTTCTACTGATAAATCAACGCTTAAACACGTAACCTTTTCATTTTCCAATAGCGCCTGCGGTTGTTTTCTTGAAATAGCTAAAACATTGTGTCCGGCTTTGGCAAACTGCAAGGCTAATTCATATCCTATACCTCTGCTGGTTCCTGTTATTATAATATTTTTCATTTTTTATGGTAATCAAAAGGATGCTGCAACACCTCCTTTTTTGCATTAATTTAATTTGATTTCTTTTTCTTTAGAGTTGGTCATGCCTTCTACAGCCGGAATAATTTCCTGTGCATAGGCAGCCATGTGTGCCGTATCCATCAGCTTGAACTCATCAAAAACATGGTGGTAATATTCGAAGTTTTCAAAATCGAATGTTGATACTGTTTGTGCCGGCACATGGAATTCCACAAAGAACGGGTAATTATCCGATGCCATAAACAGGCGGTACTGCAATTCAACCGGTAAAAAACCTACTGTATTCTTTCCGGTATATTCATTTATTTTTTTAGCCATATTCGATTTTCCAAATCCGGTTATATACGAAGCAAAATCTCTTTTCATCGGTACACCAAGCATTTCAAAATTCAGCATGGAATACAGGTTAAAGTTTTGTGCTTTCAGTTTCTTCGCTAAATGATACGATCCCAGCAATCCTTTCTCTTCTGCCGAGAAAAAAACAATCAGCAGGCTTCTTTTGTTGGTTTTATTTTTGGCAAAGTATTTAGCGACTTCGGAAGCTACCGTTGTTCCGGAGGCATTATCATTTGCCCCGTTTGCAATATTATCGCCATTGATCGCTTTTTGCGCCAATCCGATATGATCGTAATGCGCCCCGATAATCACATATTCCTTTTTTAGTTTCGGATCATTCCCTTCAATCACCCCTACAATGTTATAGGCCGGTTTGTCGAAGTTTCCAAGAGTATCTCTATAGGTTTTAAAATAGGGCTTAATATTATTATCCTTAAGCATCTTTTCTAAAAACTGCGCCGCTTTTTCGATTCCTTCACTTCCGCTATCACGTCCCTGTAGTTCATCTGAAGCCAGGTATTCCAAAGTACCGGAAACCGATTTCTGTTGTACCTGATAAGCCGTTTTAACAGCCGTAACCGATTTATCATCCGCTTTTTTAGTATTGGATGTTGAACATCCTAAAAACAAAAAGGGCAAAAAGTAGAGTATTTTTCTCATTGAAAATGTTTTTTACACTTTTGCTAAAATAAGAAAAATCCCGTCTTGAAATTCAGGACGGGATTTTATTTATTGTGATAATTTCCGGAATCAGGCAAGCATTGTCACCGGATTTTCCAAATATTGTCTTAGTGTTTGTAAAAACTGTGCTCCGGTAGCTCCGTCAACAGTTCTGTGATCGCAGGCTAACGTTACTTTCATTGTATTCCCGACAACGATCTGTCCGTTGCGAACTACTGGTTTTTCAACAATAGCTCCTACCGAAAGAATAGCGGAGTTCGGCTGGTTGATGATTGATGTAAATTCAGTAATACCGAACATTCCCAGGTTAGAAACGGTAAATGTACTCCCTTCCATTTCTGCAGGTTGTAATTTTTTGTTTCTTGCTCTTCCGGCAACATCTTTTACATTAGCCCCGATTTGAGACAACGTCAGCTGGTCTGCAAAACGCAATACCGGTACTACCAATCCGTCTTCAACAGCAACTGCTACTCCGATGTTCACATGGTGGTTGATAACGGTTACATCATCTTTCCATTGTGAATTTACCTGCGGATGTTTTTTCAATGCCATGGCACAGGCTTTGATAACCATATCGTTGAACGAAACTTTCGTTTCCGGCAATCCGTTGATCATTTCACGGGAAGCGATGGCATTATCCATAGCCACTTCAATGGTCAAATAATAGTGCGGTGCTGTAAACTTTGATTCGGCCAGTCTGCGGGCAATTGTTTTACGCATTTGTGAGTTTTTCACTTCTTCTGCATAAACTTCTCCTGCCGGAACAAATGGTTTCACCTGTGGTGCAGCCGCTGCAGTTGTTTGTTCTGCTGCTTTTTGTGGCTGTGCTGCCGCTGCAGTTTGCTGCGGTGTATAATTTTCAACGTCTTTCTTAACGATACGTCCGTTTTCACCGGAACCTTTTACCTGAGAAAGATTAACGCCTTTTTCCTGAGCTACTTTTTTCGCTAACGGAGAAGCAAAGATTCTGCTGTTATCCGCTGCCTGTGATTCCGCTGCTACTGCTGTTGTTTCTGTTTTTACCTCAGCTGCTTTTTCTTCAGCCGGAGCTTCAACATTTCCTCCAGAAGTATAATTGGCTGCAATTCCGGCAACATCTGTTCCCGCAGGTCCGATGATTGCCAGTATACTGTCTACCGGAGCTGTTTGCCCTTCTGCAACACCAATATACAATAGTGTTCCGGAATTGAACGATTCAAACTCCATAGTTGCTTTATCCGTTTCAATTTCAGCAAGGATATCACCTTCCGCAACAGTATCCCCGATTTTCTTCAACCAAGTTGCCACTGTTCCGTCTGTCATGGTATCGCTTAAACGCGGCATGGTTACCACTTTTACACCTGCAGGAATAGCTGCAGCTGCCTGTGGTTTATCGGAAGTTTTGGTTTCTTCCGCTTTTGCCGGAGCTTCTTCTTTAGGCGCTGTGGCTTCTTTTCCGCTACCATTCAATAGTGCCGAAATGTCTTCTCCCGGTGTTCCGATGATTGCAAGCAATGCATCTACCGGTGCCGATTCTCCTTCATGAATTCCTATATGTAACAAGGTACCGGAATTGAATGATTCAAATTCCATGGTCGCTTTGTCTGTTTCTATCTCAGCAAGAATATCGCCTTCTTTAACAACATCTCCTACTTTCTTTAACCAGGTCGCTACAACACCTTCTGTCATGGTGTCGCTTAAACGTGGCATGGTAATAACTACTGCCATAATCGATTATAATTTATGTGGTAAAAATGGGTAATTCTCCTGATCATACACTACGTCATACATTACGTTTAAGTCCGGGTATGGCGATTCTTCTGCAAATTTCTCACACTCATCAACCAAGTCTTTTACGCGCTGATCAATCGCTTCGATTTCTGCTTCGGTAGCATAGTTATTTTCTTTAATCACATCCAATACCTGAGTAATCGGATCTATTTTTTTGTATTCTTCTACTTCTTCTTTTGTTCTGTAGTGTTGTGCATCCGACATAGAGTGACCTCTGTAACGGTATGTTTTCATTTCGATAAATGTAGGTCCGTCCCCTCTTCTGGCTCTGTCAATAGCTTCCGCCATTGCTTCGGCAACTTTCACCGGGTTCATTCCGTCTACAGGTCCGCAAGGCATTTCATATCCTAATCCTAATTTCCAGATGTCGGTATGGTTTGCTGTTCTTTCTACAGACGTTCCCATTGCATAACCGTTGTTTTCAACAATAAATACAACCGGAAGTTTCCACAACATCGCCATATTAAAGGCTTCGTGAAGTGATCCCTGACGGGCTGCTCCATCACCAAAATAGGTTAAGGTTACTCCGCCTGTTTCGAAATATTTATCCGCAAATGCGATACCCGCTCCAACAGGAATCTGCGCTCCAACAATTCCGTGACCTCCATAAAAACCATGCTCTTTAGAGAAAATGTGCATCGATCCGCCTAATCCTTTAGACGTTCCGGTTGCTTTTCCTAAAAGTTCTGCCATTACTCTTCTCGGATCGACACCCATACCAATTGGCTGAACGTGGTTACGATAAGCAGTAATCATTTTGTCTTTTGTAAGATCCATTGCGTGAAGTGCACCTGCTAAAACGGCTTCTTGCCCATTATACAAATGTAAAAAACCTCTAACTTTTTGTTGGATATATAATGCAGCAAGTCTGTCTTCGAACTTTCTCCAAAGCTGCATATCTTCATACCATTTAAGGTAAACTTCTTTTGTAATTTCTTTCATATTGCTTTTACTTTTGCTGTTGTCCCTTATCTGTTGAAGCAGAACATGGCACATTACACAATTTTGCGAAGTGCAAAAATAAGACATCGCCCGAACACGTGAAAATTTACACGGATGTATTTTCGTTAATTTTTTATCAACTTTTAAAAAACGGCTTCACAAAGACACTCTTCATTAACGATAAAGAAGTTCCTCCCTTTATCGCATCACAATCCGGCATAAAATAGTTACACGGCTAACACTTTAATTCCTATAAAAACTTTTTATCAAAGTGGAAAGGCAATATATTTTTCAGGGAATCCGAGTGGTACACTTCTCCTACTTCTCCCATAAAATACAATTCAATCGGATTTTCCTGTTTGAATTCATATTCCGCTATCGACTGGCGGCAGGCGCCACATGGCGGGATAGGCGATTCGACCGGTTTTTCTTCGGAAGTGGCCGAAATGGCTATTTTTAAAATCTGTGCGTCCGGATAAATTGCTCCGGCCTGGAATATTGCTACTCTTTCGGCACATAATCCTGACGGATAGGCTGCATTTTCCTGATTGGAACCAACCACTACTTTCCCGTTATCCAACAGGATGGCGGCTCCTACTTTAAATTTCGAGTATGGCGCATACGCTTTTTTCCGGATCGCTACTGCCTGCTCCATTAAAGGTTTAACATCTTCCGGCAATTCATTTTCTGAATCATAAACCAAAAATGAAGTAGTAAAATCTATCTTTTTCATTCTAAACTTCTTTTAGACAAAAAATCCAAATTCCGTACGGAATTTGGACACTTTGTTTGTTATTTTATCTATCTGCTAATATTCATCATAAGAATCTCCAAAATTGAATGTTAAGGAGAAACGCAAGGTGTTCTCAAGTGGGTTTCTAACTTTAGACGTAGAGAACAAATAAGAAACGTCTACTTTTACAACACTGTATTTAAATCCGGCTCCCATAGTAAAATATTTACGGGCTCCTTTTAATTCACTTTCATTAAAGTAACCGGCACGTAGTGCAAAGGCATCCTGATACAGATACTCTGCTCCCAAAGCCCAGGTAAATTCTTTTAACTCTTCGCTAACACCGCCCGGTGCATCACCAAAAGATTTAAACATTCCGGAAACCCATCCTGTTTTTCTGTAATCGGAAATAGCAATATTTCTGTCGTTATTATCAATTACTCCGTCACCGTTAACATCTGTTACTTCCGGTGGCGTTGGCACCAATAACTTATTCACTTCTCCCATTACGGAAACTTTATTGTATTCATCCAGAATAAAATCGAATCCCGCTCCTAACTTTAAGTTAGCCGGTAAAAAGTTACTGCTTAAGTCGTCGTTATCATAACTGATTTTCGGCCCCATGTTCTGGAAGTTAAAACCAGCTCTCCAACGTCCGTCGAAATCAGAATAAGCGATTTCTTCCGACTGGTAGAATCCCGCGATATCAACCGCAAAAGTGTTTGCTGCAGAAGCGTCATTCGTTCCGTCATTAATTTTCAGATTGGAACGGATATAACGTCCGGCAACCGCCATGGCAAACTGATCACTCAGTTTTAACGAGTAGGACCCGTCCAAAGCAAATTCATTCGGACTTACGGTGTTTAACATATCCCCAGAAGCATTTGTTAACTGTATGTCTCCTAAACCAAAATAACGTAAGCTTCCTGCAAAAGCACTACGCTCATTAATTCTATTAAAGTAAGTTATCTGCCCTAACGAAATATCATTAGCAATGGAAGTAAGATAGGGGGTGTAGCTCACTGAAAACCCTTGTTTTGTTAATGCGAAAGCATATTTAGCCGGGTTATATTGTTGTGAATATGCATCGGTAGAACTGGAAACACCTATATCCCCCATACCAGCTGCTCTTGCATCTGCAGCGATCATCAAAAAGGGAACACCGGTTGTAATAACTCTATCCTGCGCATTCATCCATTGCGTTGCGCCTGCAAATAAACACAACGATAATATTGCAATTTTTCTCATCCGTTTTTATTTGGTTTAATTCAACAAATATAATATTTTATTAAAGGATTACAAGTTTCTCATACTTTTCTGCCCTTTTATTTGAAACGGCAGATTTAACGGTTAACTTATATACATAAACTCCTTTTCCGATCCGATCTCCAAAATCGTCCCTGCCATCCCACTTGATGTCACGCGACAGAAACCCCTCTGTTAGTACGGTTTGGTTAATTGTTTTAACAATTTTTCCGGTAATCGTCATGATCTGCACCTGTACATCCAAAGGTTCATAAGGGCTGTTATGGGAGAACCAAAATTCGGTATAACTTACAAAAGGATTCGGATAATTTAACACTTTATCCAGTTCCAATCCTTCATCGCCCACTACTATAAACTGAATTTCGGCCGTCACTAAATTGTTATAAACATCCCATGCCTTAAATGTGAGCGTATGCAATCCCTTCGCTAAATTCCGGAACGGGAATCGCAGCTTTCCTTTAGTATAATCATCCGGAAAGGTTTCATAATAATCATTCATCACATACGGCCTGGTCTCGTCGCCATCCAGGATTCCGACAATATCATGCCCGATTCCACTGGCTGTATTAATCCCGTTTTCGTCTTCCAAAAACGCTAAAAGGAACGGGGAAGCATTCGTGATTCCGCCCGACACAAAGGATTCGTCATTCATATACAAACGCACTTTCGGCGGCATGTTATCTACCGCTGCATTGGCATTAATCCCTCCGATCTTTATCAGCGTGTCATAACCGGTCTGATTTTCCAGCACCAGTTTCTTTTTCGAATAAAAACTGATCCTTCCGTTTCCTACCGGGATACGGATATCTTTAGGCATTACAAATCCAAATTCGAATGCCCCGTTAGTAACCGATGCATTCCCTCTGAAAACCGTTTCTCCCAGTGTTGTAAAGTTCATAATGATCAGTCCGTTATTATCTGAGGTTCCATTATTCCCTAAAGTGCTTCTGGAAATTTTCTTATCAAAGATCTGTACCGCTAAATCACCATTATAGTTTGTCAGTAAATTATCGTTTTCATCTGTCACTTCTCCGGTTAATTTCACATGCGCCAGTGCCTGTAAAACATCGGTAGATTGTGCCACCGGAACATCATTTACTTTTGTAAGCCTGATTTTTGGTTTTGGAATAGCCAGTTTTACAGCCGGATCTCCAATAAAAAACACGACATTTCTGTTTTCCGTCAGGTTTTCATTTTTTGTTCTTCGCAATGCTTCCGCCATCGTATCATAATTATCCGATCCGAAAGAATACAAAAACTTACTCAATGATTTATTCATATTCAATCCGGTAGTAATCCCTATTTCACGGGTTGTTGCCACTAAAGAGATAGCACCTCCGGCAGTATTCCAGTACATATACTCTCCTCCGGTTGGACGGTACGGATTATCAAAACGTGTAAATTCGCAAGTAATTGTAACAAACAATGGATAACGGTACCGATTGGTCAGATTTTGCGCATCGGCTTTATCAAAAATTCTTTCCTGCGCCAAACCGTCTTCCCCGCCGTGTCCGAAATAGTTAAAAACCAGAGAACCCTGGGCAAAAGCATCCAGAATATCCTGTCTGGCTTTAGGATAACGCTCCCCTCCTGCCGCCACTTCCTGAATATAGGAATCGGTATGAATTTTTTTAACGTTCACAAACGGCTTTTTCTGATACAGTTCATCACCCAATGCATTCAGATCAAATTGTAATGTAGCATCGGTAGTATTATCGGCATCATCCGAAATCAGCACATAACCGTTACGCCATCTTCCATAGGATTTCTCATCGTGATATTCCAGCACTTTATTAATCATTTCCGCAGCCTGCTGATTAGAGTTTACCAGCATTCTACCCACAGCAATATCCAATCCGGAAGTCGTTAGCATTGTTCCTTCATTCGGATCCATCAACACATAAAAATCATCCGACATAAAAGAGGCATACGCCGAAAAGTTCTGCGAATTATTCACTTTCGAATCATTCGGATTCAGTCCGTGAAACACCGGAACGACATTTGTATTATTCGGAATACGGTTTTTATAATCGAACGACGCATCTCCGAACATATTTACATAGCGCACTCTCTTATTGGTTGCCGAAGCATTCCAGTACACATATTTTATAAAGTTTCGTATCGCTGCTATATCCTGTTTACCGGAAGAGAATTCCGGATAAATATTTTCAAGATTCACCACTTTCACATTCAGTCCCGAATAGTTCCGGTGAAAATTAGCCAGACGCTCCGCCTGTCCGTTTAAAGAACCCGGTGTTATAATAAGGTAATCGATATCCTGAAATTCGCCTTGCTGGTTTTTAAAAATCGTTCCTTTTAAATCCTGATTGGCAATACGGTTTGTACCATCACTCAGCGGCGTGTACAAATCGTTATAATCAACCGCTATATATTTACGGACTTCACCCAGATTAGCTCTAAAGGAAAAAGTACCCAGACCGGTATTTTCAAATTTTGTAACATTATAAATATCCGTAACATCCCAAACCTGCCCGATTCCGGAAGCATTTGACACGACATACTCTCCTACACCTATATTATTAGCCGCATCATTTATGTAGAACAAAAATTGTTTCCCATATCCCGACAGCTGCCGTTTGGATTCTAAAGCAATAAAATCCAGGTAACCGTTTGAGGACGGCACACCACCGTTATCGTAAGTCATTTTCACAGCTATCTCTCCGGAGGTTGCATTAAAACTGCCCTGCAACTGGGTTTCATAAGCTGCCACATGCACATCCGGATCCAAAGAACTGAATCCGATGGTCCCGATGGTCTGCTCATTGGCTTTTACCAGAAAAGAAGAAACACCATAGGAAGCAGACGCCGCATTTACCGTGATTTTTACCGGAACCGATGTAACAATATTCGGAATCTGGAATTTAAACGTTTGCTCATTTTCTAAATTAAACGATTCCCCGAACCATTTTCTTCCCAAACGCCCGATGTTGATTTTATCCACCTCATGAAACTGGTAGTCATCAAACTGGTTAATTGTTGTTGTTACTGCCGCCGTTGGCTGCACATTGGTATTGATCCGTTTTCCGTCACCGCCTTTCGTGGTTATATAATAAAAGGAGCGGTCACTATATAAATTAACATTCGTCAAACTTTCTTTGTTCCAGCCTTCCGGTCCTTCGGCATAAAACACAATGTAATCGTATTCACCAAATTCGCCATCATTTTCCCCTATAACCTGAATCGCATTTTCCGTCAGATCATCCGGATATGGCGTACTGTTTAACAAGGGCAGCATTCTTCCGCCATTGCCATAAATTTTAAGTTTCCGGGGATCGATATTGACATTCATCCCTAATTGCTCTAAAAATCTTCTGGAAATTTTATAAACCCCGGAACGTTCCACATAAAACCTGTAGAAATCTCCGGAAGCCAAAACAGAATTGGAAACGGCACTTACGTTAAAGTTCTGCGCCGGTAATTTGGCAGCACTGCCGGAAGAAAAATCAATATCTAAAGAAACGACTCTTTTAAAACCGTCGCCTACCTTAATAATAGGTGAAAAAATAAGGATCGCTTTTTGCTCGTCATTTGCAATAAAATACTCCAGCTTTTCATTGATTCTATCACTGAGTGAGGTAACGGACAGGTCTTTTAAATCTGCTCTCGAAACGGTTTCATAAACAATATTGAATACTTTCAGCGATTTAACATCTACAAATCCGTTAACGGGGAATGCTTTTTTATAGCGGACAGCCTTCAAATCGGCATTAAATTCAAAGTTTTCGGAAGCAAACTGCGGCACGGTATACTTAACCGTTTCATAGCTTATCGCTGCGGCCGGTTTCCATGTAATAACAATATGTTCTTTCTGCTGCGAAAAGGAAAGCAGGCTAATAAATAAAAAGATAAAGAGTATATATTTTTTCATCAACATTCAAAACGTATTAATTATACATATATTACAAAGAGAAAAAATATTTTTTTTAAAAACTAATTTCATACAATATATATTAGCATCCAACGTTCTTACTATTATATTTAACAAAAATTTATAATTAGTTTTAATAAATCACAAAAAAATTATTGTCGTTTAATGGTTAATTATTATATTGCGGCACTAAAATTATACCTAACTGAAAGTATGAAAATCAACAGAATTATGGCTTTACAATTGATGGCTGCATTATCGCTATCAATTGGTTTTACTGGTTGTAGTAAAAAATCAGGGTCAAAAGGAACTTCTGCAGCTACAGGTTGGAAAATCAACGATAAAAAAGGTGGTTTCCAATACAATGCGAAGTACAAAAAACAAGAGACTCCTCCAGGAATGGTTGCCGTTGAGGGTGGAACATTCACAATGGGTAAAGTACAAGATGATGTAATGCATGATTGGAACAACACTCCAAATCAGCAACACGTACAGTCTTTCTATATGGATGAGACTGAGGTTACCAACTTCATGTACACTGAATACTTATTTTGGTTAAAAACTATTTTCCCTCCAACAGATGAGAATTATAAAAACATCTACGTTGGTGCATTACCGGATACTTTGGTATGGAGAAATCGTTTAGGATATAACGAGACTATGACCAACAACTACCTAAGACACCCTGCTTATGCAAACTACCCGGTAGTTGGTGTAAACTGGATCCAGGCTGTTGAGTTTAGCAAATGGAGAACGGATCGTGTTAACGAGGCTATCTTAGAGAGAGATGGATACTTGAAAAAAGATTCGAAAATCACAGAGGCAAAAGCAGAAAGTACTTTCAGTACAGAATCTTACCTAGCTTCTCCTTCTACTACTTATGGTGGTAACGAAGAATTGGTTTACAAAGGTCAACGAAATAAATTAGCGGGTAAAGAAGACGCTAAAAACGTATATGCTCAAAGAACTACCGGTAACATCTTACCGGAGTACAGACTTCCAACAGAAGCAGAATGGGAATATGCTGCTACATCTTTAGGAGGAATCAGAGAGTACAATACTTATAAAGGAAAGAAAAAATATCCTTGGAGTGGTCAGTACACACGTTCTGGAAAAAGACAGTACAGAGGTGACCAGTTAGCCAACTTTAAACAAGGAAAAGGAGATTACGGCGGAATCGCAGGATGGTCTGACGATGGTGCTGATATCACTAACGAAGTAAAAAAATACCCACCAAACGATTTTGGATTGTATGATATGGCTGGTAACGTTGCCGAATGGGTTGCTGACGTTTACAGACCGATTGTAGATGATGAAGCAAATGATTTCAACTACTACAGAGGTAACATCTACATGAAAAACAAAATTGGTGAAGATGGAAAAGTGGAAATGGTTACTACAGAAAACATCACTTATGATACTTTAAGTAATGGTAGAATCATGGCAAGAAACTTCCCTGGACAAATTGCTCAGGTAGCTATTGACGACAACGAAACCTATTTAAGACAAAACTTCTCTAAGAGCGACAACAGAAACTACAGAGATGGTGATAAACAATCGACTCGTTTTTACAACTTCGGAAATGAAGAAGACGGTGCTGACGAGAAGAAAAACAATAAGAATAAAATGTACGATTCGCCAGAGCACTCTGTAACGAAAGACAGTTTAGGAAATCTTATTAGAAAATATGACCACTCTAACAAAAGAACAACTTTAGTAAACGACGACAGTAGAGTTTACAAAGGTGGATCTTGGAGAGACAGAGCTTACTGGTTGGATCCGGCATCAAGAAGATACTATCCACAAGATATGGCTACTGACTACATCGGATTCAGATGTGCGATGTCGAAAGTAGGACCAAAATCCGGTAAGAAAAAAGCCAGAGGATAATAAAATTTTCATACATACTTTTTTAAAAGCCCTAAAACTATTTTAGGGCTTTTATTTTTTTTATTACTTTCACGCTATGAAAATAGAAGAACTTTACCAGTGTTTTTTACAAAGTACAACCATTTGTACCGACACTCGAAAAATAGCACCCAACTCTTTATTTTTCGCCCTGAAAGGTGAAAACTTTGATGCCAATTCCTTTGCTCAGGAAGCGTTAAACAAAGGCGCTTTATTTGTTGTTATCGACAATAAAAAGTACCTGACGGATGCCGACAAAATGATCCTGGTAACCGACAGTTTAAAAGCCTTACAGGCATTGGCCAACTATCACCGGAAGCAGCTTGGCTTACCCATAATTGCTTTAACCGGGAGCAACGGTAAAACAACCACCAAAGAACTGATCAATACGGTTCTTTCACAAAAATATACCACCAAAGCCACGATCGGCAACCTGAACAATCATATTGGCGTACCGCTGACGCTGCTATCTTTTGACGAGCATACCGATATCGGAATTGTTGAAATGGGTGCCAACCACCAAAAAGAAATTGAATTACTGTGCTCCATAGCCGAGCCGGATTTTGGTTATATCACTAATTTTGGCAAAGCCCACCTGGAAGGCTTCGGGGGAACGGAAGGCGTAATAAAAGGAAAAAGCGAGCTATACCAATACCTGGAACAGCACGACAAAACGGCTTTTGTAAATCTGGACGACACTATACAGGAGGAAAAAACACAGGCAATAACCCGCTACACATTTTCCCGGGACAAGGCAGCCAATGTGAAAATCGATGCCGTTTCTGCCAATCCTATGGTTAAAATCGGCTTTGAAGGGACCGAAATCCAATCGCACCTCATCGGTATTTACAATGCCAACAATATCAATGCCGCAATCAGTATCGGGAAATATTTCAATGTTCCCACAGCCGATATTAAAAACGCCATTGAGAATTATATCCCAAACAACAACCGCTCCCAGCTGATCGAAAAGAATTCGAACCATATCATACTGGATGCTTACAATGCCAATCCAAGCAGTATGAGTGCCGCTATTGAAAACTTTACACAACTGGACGGCGCTCCCAAAATAGCTATTTTAGGAGACATGTTCGAGCTTGGCAAAGAAAGCCTTGAAGAACACAAAAATATCGTTCAGCTTTTAAGCAACAATCACGAGATCGAAACGTTTTTTATCGGCAATGATTTTTATGCCAATCAAACACAAAACCCGCATTTGCACTTCTTTGCCCGTTTTGAGGATTTCTCTGAAAAATTCAGGTCTGCAATACCACAAAACGCTGTAATACTGATAAAAGGTTCCCGAGGAATGGCTCTGGAAAGAACCCTGGAACTGCTATAATAAAACGCCACGAATGTGGCGTTTTTCATTTTTTTATATTTTTTTGTAACAAATGGTATACATCGGTATCAAAAGAACAACCAATCATAAAAAAAACAAACCTTATGAAAAATGTAATCTTTACAATACTGATCGTATTTCTTGGTTTCACTTCTTTTGCACAGCAAAAATCATTTGATGTAAAAATAATCGGAAAAGGAAAACCGGTAGTATTAATCCCGGGGTATTCCTGCAGCGGCGATGTGTGGAAAGAGACTGCCGATCATTTAAAAAACAAATACCAACTGCACATTTTAACCCTTGCCGGTTATGCCGGGACAAAACCAATAGACAGCCCGATACTACAGACTGTTCACAATGAAATCATAGCCTATGTAAAAACAAACAAATTGAACAAGCCTATTGTAATCGGTCATAGTCTTGGTGCTTTTATGGGACTCTGGCTTTCCAGCAGCGAACCGGATTTATTTGGCAAATTAATCTGCGTGGATGGTGTTCCGTTTATTTCCGCCTTAACCAATCCCGACATTACAGCCGATTCTTTAAAAGACGATCCGAGATACAACCTGGAAGCCGTTATCAACAACTTTAAAGCCATTCCAAACGAAGGGTATGTGGATTATATGACCAAAGCGATGCTATATCAGGTTCAGGACTCCACCAGAGCCAGACAGATTGCCGAATGGAGCTACGCCAGCGACAGAAGAACCCTTGGTGCCACGATTATCGAAATGTCATTAACAGACCTGCGAAAAGATATTGCCCGCATTAAAAGCCCTGTATTAGTACTGACAAGCTTGTTCAACACCAAAGAAAACAGTGCGAAAATTTACAACCAGCAATATGCCGCCCTTCCGAACAAAACCATTAAAGTTGCCGACAGCAAACATTTTATCATGTATGACCAGCCGGAATGGTTTTATACGGAAATCGATACTTTTTTAAATTCAAAATAAGCACACGTGACATTAGAGCAGCAAAGAGATACCGTTTTCAGGGATTTATACGCCCAATACGCGGCTAAAATACACCGGATATGCCTCGGATACACCGGAAACGCGATGGAAGCCGACGATCTGCTTCAGGAAGTTTTTATCAAAGTATGGCAAAACTATGACAAGTTCAGGGGAGAATCCAAAATAGCCACCTGGATATACCGTATTGCCGTGAACACCTGCCTGTATCATATCCGTTCTCAAAAAAATAAAAAGACAACGGCTATTGAAAACAGCAACATTCATTTAAAAACAGAAGAGCCCGACAGCAAAGAACAACAGATCCAGCTGCTATACAAATGCATCAGCGAACTGGCAGAATCCGACAGGCTGATCATTACGATGCTGCTGGAAGACGTTCCCTACTCAGAAATAGCCGCAGCGACCGAAATTTCAGAAGGCAACCTGAGAGTAAAAATCCACCGTATTAAACAACAGTTAAGCACAATCTATAAGAAATATGAAAGAGTTTGATAATCTGAAAGAGCTGTGGCAGCAACAAAAAGAAAGCACACTTCCCGATGTTACCGTCATTATCGATAAAGCAAAGAAAGCGAAAAAGCAAATGGCAAATAAGATCATCATACAGGTTATGGTACTTTTATTAACCACTGTCGCTATCGGCGGAATTGTTTGCGGCATTGACTTTAAAATGGCAACAACATTTACCGGCGTGGCCTTAATGCTGTTCACTATTTTAGCCTATTCCGCGTTACGTTTGTACCAGCTCAACATGCTAAAAAAAATTGACCTGACCCTTTCGCCAAAAGTAGTTTTATCTGAAATGGAGCATTTTTACAGTTTCCAGCAGAAAGTAAGTACCAAATACACACTGCTTTATTTTGTCCTGTTAAGCATTGCCAGCGGACTTTACTTTATAGAAGTGATGCAGCCAATGTCGGTAATGTTCAAAACCGTCGGCTTAACCGTCTTTATTGCCTGGATGCTCATAGCCTATTTTATCATTGGTAAAAAACAGATGCGCAAAGAGTATGACAAAACAGAAAGCATTATCAATGCACTAAAAGAAATTGAGAAAAGTTATGACCAATAAATAAAAAAACCACAGCTAAGCTGTGGTTTTTTTTATAAAGTATCGGGAATTACAGCCAGACGGCCGCTCCCTTTTTAATACCATTTAAAATTACCGATATCATGGATTGCTTTGAAGCAGGAATTTTCCAAAAGCACACCTTATGTCTTTTCGATATAATCCGCATTAAATAAATGACTCGGCTGCAGGTAAACAACGTTTTCCTGAAAATCCATAAAAGTATTAAACCTTTTCAAAACCTCATTCCCCAGGATATGAATGTTGGCATCAAACATCGTTTTGCTGGTTGTCATTATTTGTGCAGGAACATTTTTAAGATCGTGTTTCCCTATTTTCAGGCTTTCCAGATTTGAGGTTATTACAGGAATTTCGTTGTTCTTGGTACCGCGCATGATCACTTTCTTAATCACTTCCATTTGATCGGCAGGAAATTTTTGTTCTCTTAGCAGGTCATTATCCAGCATTACGGTTCTTTGGTAACCCGTATCAAACAGGAACCAGTCGTTTACTTTAGTCCCGCGATGGGCAATTTGTGCCGCTGTAAAAAAGCGGTAATTAAAATACTTCATATTCAGTTTTACAGCTGCTTTGTCACGCTTTAAAGCTTTAGGCAGCCTGGAATGTATCACCATTATATTTTTATCATAATTAAGTTCTACAATCATTCCGTCAAAAAGATCCCAGCCTATAAGCCCGTCGGTACCATTTCCTGTTACCTTGGTATCGTATACTTTCGTTTTATACACCCTGCTCCCGATCACAACTTCGTAAGGGGTGTTGTAAAGTTTTAATTTACTTTTCACTTTATTATTCAGCGTTTCTTCTATCAGCACCAGCTCTGTGCCTCCGGAATCGAAATTCAGGTTTAAGGTATCTATTTTATTCAGGACAGCCTTAACGGAAATCGTATTCTGGCTATTGATGAAAAGCGGAATCGTATCATGGATTTCCGGCTTTAATTTCCTGAAATCTTTGATTGCAGGACTTTCAATTCTTGTATAGCAGGAATCCTTGCCATTCAGCAAAACAATAAAGTCTTTGTACTGCCCCGGTTTCAGGATAAAGCCGATGGAATCAATATCGGTTTTAAATTTTATGGCTGTCGGACGGATAAGTTTATTGGTCGTAAAAGCATCTATTTTTATTTCCGGACTTACGTTCCATTTTCTTTTGAGCTGTCCCTCTTCGTGTATGGTAGCCGCTTTGGAGGCAGCCTTTATAACCGGCAGGCTTTGCTGAGAAAATCCATACGTTGTCAAAAAAAGAAAAAGGATTTGAAGTAGCTGTTTCATTAAGATGTGGTTTTATATGATATCACTTACAAATATAAACGGTATCACTCTTAAATAAAACACAAAATAGCAGCACCGGTTTCTTGCTGTTTCTATTTAAATAACTATTACTTATTGTATGACTAAAAAACCGGGTATCCCGCTTCTGATATTACCTATAAAGCACAGACTAAAAACATGAAGGCTGCCGTACCATATTATTCTGCATGCATTTCTATAGCTATTATTTTTCTTCCGTATTCGCCCAGATAGTGCGTCAGGATTTTTTCATAAGCTTTATAACCCTCATCTGCATTAGTAAATATGATAAGCCCTTGTTTGGTTTCAGGCAATAAAAACACGATTGTCTGGCAGCCTTGATCGGCACCGCCGTGCGATAACGCAATCGTTCCGTTCCCTAAATCATAGATTTCAAAACCCAATCCAAAATATTTATCCTTTTTGATCGCAACCTGTTTGCTCATCATAGCAGTAAATACCTTTTCTGATAATCCATCGCCATTCAGTACGCTTACCAGAAAATTACCATAATCCGCTATCGTTGTCAGCAAATCATCTGCCGCATTTGCCGTTTTATGCTTAACCGTTTTATAAGGCCTGCCCTGGTTGTTATATCCCCTTGCAAATCTTGTACTATCTGTTCTTTCTGTCCAAATATATTTTGTATCGGTCATCTTCAATGGCTTGAAGATCATTTCTGCCGCTAATTGGTCCAGTGATTTATGAAATTTATTTTCCAGCGCTTTCCGCAGGTATTCATAACCCTCTCCCGAATACTGATATTTTGTTCCCGGAGTAAATTCAAAATGCAGCTTTCCATCCTCATTATTCCATCGCCAATTGGGAAATCCTGTTTGATGCGTAAGAATATGTCTTGTCGTCAATATTTTGTGTTTTTCATCTTGTGCAACATCGGGATCAGTCCAATATTTATAAACAGGCGCATCCAGATTCCATTTACCTGAACTAACGAATTGTAATGCTACCATTGCAGTCACCGGTTTGGTCAATGACGCTACATTAAAAATAGTATTATAGGGTGCCGAAATTCCATTTTGCAACGATCCGAAAACCTTTACCTGCTGTAATTTCCCATCTTTAATAACCCCGATTCCTAAAGTTGGCAGATGGATTTCCTTCATCCATTTTTCTATTACCGCATCATTATCAAAACCGGCAGCTTGGTAACGGGCACTATCAGTGTCCTGGTGGTCAAAACTCAAACCTTTAGCAAGTTTCCAGACACCTTTTTGCAACAGCCAGACATGCGTAAATTTTGCCGAACCTGCATACGTTTCTTTGTTACCTGAAATGGTTTCGTAAAACCGGTGATCGCCTGTTTGAACCGCTCCATACAAAACGTTTTTTTTATACAGCGGGAAAACCCGGGTACTTCCTGATACCAATTCTCTTCTTGATCGATAGGTTGTTGGTGATTTGCATAATCCATTTCTTAAATCATTAAGAAACTTTTGTTTGTTCGAAATACTATCCTTATCGTGAAAAAATTCAAACTGGTCAGCCAGCAGGTTTTCAAATTGGGATATGTCGCAGGTGTTAAACCCTGCATTAAAAAGCAGGCTGTCTTTTAAAAGTATTGTAGTATATAAACGGGAATTTCGCTCAACCTGAGCTTTACTGTCTTGCGCAAAAGTGATGAGCAAAATGAAGCCTAAAAAAAGTTGTTTTGCCATTGTTCGTATTTTCGGCAAAGATTAAAAATACGTTTCCGTAAATCATAAAAATCTTCCCGACAATAACCCGACAAATACCTGACAAACTTATATCATACTGAAATTCAACCTATAATACAGCTTTTTATTTCTATCGATCTCCATTGCATTTCTAAGGATTATGTAAATATTCACTAAAACCAGAGCTACCATCGTAAACAATGTAACCTTATTTCCAGGCTTTGTAAAAATTACCATCATAAATATAATGGGCGCTGCAATTGTCCAGATAATCTGAATCGAAATAATTTGTTTGATTACCTGATTTTTCTGCTTCGTTGCAAACATCAATACAACCGGAAGAAGAATATTAAGGGGTGGAAGAATGACAAAGAGTATCGACGAAAGGTTGATTAATTTTATTAATGAATAATTTACTAAAACCGGTTCTTCCATACGGATTGCCTTCTCTTCCGGATTTCCTGCAATTGCTTCCTGTACTTTTTTGTGCAGTAACTCTTCTTCTTTAACACCTAATGTCTTTGCTAATATTTTTAGGGTATATCCTTTCGGTTTTGTTCCCGCTTCAATTCTTTGTATTGTTCTTGTCGAAATACCGGATCGATCCGCTAATTCTTCCTGAGTAAGATTTTGTTGCTCCCTTATATTTTTTAATATGGACATTTTAGGGTATAAAAAATTGTAGACTTTAAATAGATGTAAAGGCCATTTGTATGTTAAAAACAACGTGACTTATAACAAAAGTAAATGTACTAATTTAAAAATTACCATTAAGGATCCCATTTTTATTTTACTAAACATGAAGAAGAAAAAATGACCCATTATAGCAATGAGTTGTAATAAATACAAAAACCGCTATTGTTACCAATCGCGGTTTTTGTGTTAGTGTGGACTGTCAGGGGTTACAATCGAACACTTAATCCCAATTTTGACTTTTTTCAAAAATATAAAATGAAGAATATTTTGGTCTTAAAACTTCCACAACGAAAACAACAATAACGTGAAATCGTTGTTACCAGTAGTATTAACTGATTGGATATTTTCGTTAGTAACTTTAATTATGCCCGACGTTCTAAAAAGTGTTATTCAATTATTGTTTTAAAATCGATAGCCTACATGAAAACCAAATCTCGCAACTATGGTATGGTCAGTTTTATCAGCGTTAAATAATAGTTTTCCATAGCCAGCATTAACTTCAAATATAATTCCACTTTTAGTAACCCATTTACTTCCTAAACCAACTCCAAGTGAAAAATCAATAACATCGGGATTTTCTGTATATACTGAATGATCTTCTGATGTGTATATTTTTTTTCCATCTATTGAACTTAACATTCCAAATCCTTCGGCAAAAAAACCAGAAGCAAATTTCTTCCCAAAGTATCTTCTGTAATAGGGTGCTACAAAATAATTCATATCCTCATTTTTATTATCATTAAATACATACAAACCCGTAACACCTATGGATGACTTACTGTTTAAGTTCCTTTCGTAAGTCCCTTCAAATGCACTGCCAACTAGCGGGATAACTACATTTAATTTTAATTCATTTTTTTTTACATTTTCAGCGTTTTCATTTTGAGCATTTACAGAATAAAAGGCAAAGAAAATGATAATTAGTAAATAGTTTTTTTTCATAAAATAGAATTTGATTGTTAAGGTCAAACATATAATAATTTGCTTTAGTAACTGTTAATAATATCTATGGTTTAAGTTAAATGAAACATAATTTTCCTACACATTAAACTATCTTTGAATTAAGCCCAGACCTCTAAATTATGATAAACCGGGGGTAATGATTATGCAGATTACTTAATCTGTTTGTCTTTAATTCCATTTTTCAAGTTCCCGCGGGGTAAACTTAATCAGGCTATAATTTTAAAAAACTATGATTGACGTTTTTCTGATAAGGTGAGATTTGTTTTTTAAACAGTAAACAAACCAGACGGTTTGTATTAGGAAGGTATATTAAAATAAAAAACTCCTTAATTTCTTAAGGAGTTTTTTGGTGGGCGATGAGGGGTTCGAACCCCCGACCCCCTCGGTGTAAACGAGGTGCTCTGAACCAGCTGAGCTAATCGCCCTTTTTGTTGTTGTGATCAGTAATTGTGTTCCTGATTACGGGTGCAAATATAGGACACTTTTTTATATCTGCAAACAAAATCGAAAAAAAATTTATAAAATTTCCGCTACAACAAAAGTGCTTCCGCCAACGTAGATAAAGTCGTCTTTTCCCGCTGTACGCAACGCTTCCGCATAAGCTTCTGAAACAGAATTATATACTTCTCCAAATAATTCAAATCCGGCTGCTTTTTGCTGTAAAACGGAAGCTTCCAGCCCTCTTTGAACATTTGGTTTACAGAAAAAATATTTTGCATTTTTTGGAAATAAAGGCAGGATCGTTTCCAGATCTTTATCATTTACCACTCCTAAAACAAAGAATAATTTTTCAAATTGTTCCTTTTTTATCTGATTCAGCACAATTTTCAGCCCGTGACTATTGTGTGCCGTATCACAAATTGCTTTAGGATTGCTATGAACCTGCTCCCATCTTCCGTGAAGTCCTGTGTTTTTAACCACATGCCACAAGCCGTTTTTTATATTTTCTTCCGAAATCGTAAAAACATTTTTCAGTACCTCGATGGTTTGCAATACTGTTTTTTTATTGTGCGCCTGGTAATCGCCCAGCAAAGCTGTCGGATAATCCTGCTGTTCCAGATCGGAAGCAAAATAAATCTCCGAAGCACACTCTTTGGCTTTTGCAATAAAAACCGGTTGGGTTGCGGCATTATATTCGCCCACAACCACCGGAATACCGGGTTTAATGATTCCTGCTTTTTCAAAAGCAATCGCCTCATAAGTATCGCCTAAAAACTGCGTATGATCAAAACCGATATTCGTGATCACCGAAACCAGCGGTGTAATCACATTGGTCGAATCCAACCGGCCGCCCATTCCTACTTCTATCACTGCAACATCGACCTGCTGGTCCTTAAAATACTCGAAAGCCAGTCCGACAGTCATTTCAAAAAAGCTCAGATGACCGGATTCAAAAAAAGCCTTATTACGCGCTATAAAATCACAAACATACGTTTCCGGTATTTCCACACCGTCAATCTTAATACGTTCCCTGAAATCCTTTAAATGCGGCGACGTGTACAATCCTGTCTTGTATCCTGCTTCCTGCAAAACGGAAGCAATCATTGAAGAGGTCGAACCTTTGCCGTTCGTACCGGCAACATGTATCGTTCTGATCCCTTTTTCAGGATTATTCAAATGTTTGCAAAGCAGTAAGGTATTCGTTAAATCTTTTTTATAGGCAGAAGCGCCTTGTTGCTGGAACATTGGAAGTTGTGCAAACATCCAGTTCAAAGTTTCCTGATAATTCATTTGCTGTAAAAGAAAAAGAGTAAAGAAGTTCTTTACTCTGTCAACTTGAAGTTATATATAATTTTCCCGACCTGTTTGTCAGGTGCGCCCGGGTTTGGGTCAAATTTTGTTTGCAGTGCGGCTATTTTAGCCTGGTCCAGCAGACATTTCGCGGCATTGGTTGTTCCCCTTACTCCGGGTTCTGCGCCAATAACCTTTCCGTTTTTGTCCACTTCGATCGCTACGGCAACCTGCCCTTCTTCATTGCAGTTATAATTAGGGCGTGGTTTCGAAATCGCTTTACGTCCGGCCAGCTGGTAGTTTCCAACACCGGTTCCGTTACCGCTTCCATAACCGCCGCCTTTTCCGGATCCCGATCCGCTGCCTTCACCGGTTCCGTCACCGGAACCTTTTCCACCGCCGGAACCGCCGCCGCCATAATAACCGGAAGCATTTTTATCGCCGTCCAGTTTTCCTTTATTGCCACTGGCTTTATCATCGCCGTCACCACCGTTTTTAGATCCGCCTAACAAATTTGCCAGGGCATCACTGGTCGATTTGGACGGTTTTTTCTCCGGTACCACTGCCGGTTTATCAACCGGTTTGATAACCGGTTTTGTTTTTTCTGTCTTTTTAGTTGTTGCCACTACCGGAGCATCGTCATAATCCTGACCGATTATTTCCTCCTCCGGTGCCGGAGCTGCCGGAGTTGCTTTAGCATGATTGGCTACGTTTAAAACCTCGCTCCGGAAGTTTTTCCCGGAACCCACATCGCTATCACCGAAATTTACGGCAATACCACCTCCGCCTCCGCCTTCCAGCTGCATTTGCATGATATCAAGACTGGACGTAAATTTCAAAAGAAACAACAGCGCAACAATAAGCCCGCATAAGATGGTTGTTATTACGAATGATTTCTTTTCCTGTTCCGTTTCGAATCCTTTCATTGTCTATTAAATAAGATGCTTTTTATAGTATTAGCAAATATTATTCCTTTTTATATAACGGAGATAAAGGTAAATAATTATTAGTTAAAAAAAACACCCAACTTTCGTTGGGTGTTTTTTAATTATAAAAGTTGTTTTAGTGCTATTTCAAAGGCTGTCGCACTGATATTTTTCTTGTCAGCATTTAACGCATGTGCCTTTTCAATGGCTTTGCGAATCGTATCGGACGTATCGTTAAAAATAGCTTCATCCGTCATCTGAACTTTTTTCTCCATGAAGTAGGCAAATACACGCGCCATACCACAGTTGGAAATAAAGTCAGGGATTAAACTCACTTTGCTATCGGTTTCTTCCATAATAGGACCGAAGAAAATTTCTTTATCGGCAAAAGGAACATTCGCACCACAAGAGATAACTTCCAATCCGGAAGCGATCATGTTGTCAAGCTGTTCTTTTGTTACCAATCTTGAAGCAGCACATGGCGTAAAGATCTGCGCTCCTAAAGTCCAGATTTTAGCATTGATCTCTTCAAAAGGGATCATATTGTCTGCTACCAATTTATTACCGTCTTTATTCAGGAATAATGTTCTGATCTCTTCAAATGTAAAGCCATCTTCTTTGATCACACCACCGTCTCTGTCGATGATACCGATTACTTTCGCACCCATTTCTGCTAAATAGAATGCGGCAGCAGAACCTACATTTCCGAATCCTTGAACAATTGCTTTTTTACCGGCAACATTACCACCGTAAATATCATAAAAATGACGTACCGCCTGCGCCACACCATAACCGGTGATCATATCGGCAACCGTATATTTTCTGTTGATGTCCGGAGAGAAAGTCGTGTTTTCAATCACTTTTACAACTCCCTGGCGTAATTGTCCAATTCTGTTGATTTTATCAGCTTCTGTCGGTTTAAAGTGTCCGTTAAAAACACCTTCCTGCGGATGCCATACCCCACATTCTTCTGTCATCGGAATTACTTCGTGGATCTCATCAACATTCAAATCCCCTCCGGTTCCGTAGTAACTTTTTAATAATGGAGAAACCGCTTTGTACCAACGTTGTAATACACCTTTTTTTCTCGGATCGTTAGGATCAAAGTTAATTCCAGATTTTGCACCGCCAATAGCCGGGCCCGAAACCGAAAACTTCACTTCCATTGTTTTGGCAAGTGAAAGAACCTCATTCATGTCTAATCCTTTACGCATACGGGTTCCTCCTCCGGCTGCTCCACCTCTTAATGAGTTGATTACCGTCCAACCTTCTGCTTCTGTTTCAGCATCTTTCCAATGGAATACTACTTCCGGCTCTTTATTTTCGAATTTCTTCAATAAATCTTTCATTGTATATAATTTTATTGTATTGTTGTTTTTTAAGTGGCACAAATATAGCTTGAAACTCTTAAAGTCTCAAAGTTTTTACTGTATATCATAAATTCTTCCGGAACTGTGATTATACCTGGCTCCGGTAACGCTGGCCAGCACATTGACTTCATTCCGAAGTTTTAAAACGCCCAATAATCCGAAGATCAGGGCTTCTTTAAATTCAATTGTTTTCGGATCCGGAATGGCAATGGTCATGTCCGGCAAATGGCCTTTCAAAAGCGCAATCAGGAAATCGTTGTAGGCACCGCCGCCGGTTACCAGCAATTTTCCTTTTTTAACCGGCAACGCTTCGGCAATCTGGAAAGCAATATGCTCCGTAAACGTTCTTAACACTGCTTCTGCAGTAATGGAATACTGTTCAATGATCGGAAAAATTGTTTCTTTTACAAATTCAAACCCCAGTGATTTCGGATACTGTTTGCGATAAAACGGCAGCGCATTCAATTCGGCCAGCAAGGCTTCCGAAACAGTTCCCTGAGCAGCCAGCTTCCCTTTGTCGTCATAATCACAACCCAGTTTACCGGCATAAAAATTCAGTACCGTATTTACCGGAGAAATATCAAAAGCGATGCGTTCTCCGTTCTCTTCAAAGGACACATTGGAAAAACCACCCAGATTCAGGCAGTAGTCATATCCTGAAAAAAGCAGGCGGTCGCCAATCGGAACCAGAGGTGCACCCTGTCCGCCCAGTTCCACATCCTGAACCCTGAAATCACAAACCACTTTCTGATGAATAAGTGCGGCTATTTCCGGAAGATTGCCAATCTGCAGCGTAAATACTTTTTCCGGCTGATGCAGTATCGTATGCCCGTGGGAACAGACCGCATCAATTTCCTGAATATCATGCCGGCTTATAAAATCACGAATCACCTTCGCTAACAATTCCGTATAATCTTTATTGAGTTCTTTCAGCCGGGATTCAGAATACGAAACGGCTTCTTTTAATTTTACAACCCAATCAGCAGAATAACCCACCGTGTCACTTTCCTGAATTGTATAGGTCCATTTTTGATTTTGAAAAGTAAAAACCAGAACTGCCAGATCAATTCCGTCCAGGGAAGTCCCCGACATTACACCGATAACTTTATATACACTATTTTGCATGGGTTAAAATTAGGCAATCCAGTTGAAAGTATGATATTTATACCCTATATTTGGGAACTTTTTAAAAAAACACGCAAACAAAATACTTAAATTAAAATGGATTTTAAACTGACTGAAGAGCATTTAATGATACAGCAAGCGGCTCGTGATTTTGCTCAAACTGAATTACTACCGGGTGTAATTGAAAGAGATGAACACCAAAAATTCCCAGAAGAACAGGTAAAGAAAATGGCGGAACTTGGTTTCTTAGGAATGATGGTAGATCCAAAATATGGCGGAGCAGGATTAGACAGCGTTTCGTATGTTTTAGCGATGGAAGAAATTGCTAAAATTGATGCTTCTGCTGCGGTTGTTATGTCAGTTAACAACTCTTTAGTATGTGCAGGTCTTGAAAAATACTGTAACGAAGAACAAAAATTAAAATATTTGGTTCCTCTTGCTAAAGGAGAAGTTATTGGTGCTTTCTGTTTATCGGAGCCGGAAGCTGGTTCTGATGCTACTTCACAAAAAACAACAGCAATTGACAAAGGGGATTACTATTTATTAAACGGTACTAAAAACTGGATTACAAATGGTAATACTGCTTCTACTTATATTGTAATTGCACAAACAGATGTAGAAAAAGGACACAAAGGTATCAATGCTTTTATCGTTGAAAGAGGCTGGGCTGGTTTTGAGATCGGACCAAAAGAACAAAAAATGGGTATCCGCGGATCCGATACACACTCTTTAATGTTTACAGATGTTAAAGTACCAAAAGAAAACAGAATCGGTGCAGACGGTTTTGGTTTTAACTTTGCAATGGGTGTATTAAACGGAGGCCGTATTGGTATTGCTTCCCAGGCTTTAGGTATTGCTGCCGGAGCTTACGAACTGGCTTTAAAATATTCTCAGGAGCGTAAAGCTTTTGGTAAAGAAATTTTCAAACACCAGGCAATTGCTTTCAAATTGGCCGATATGGCAACACAAATCACTGCGGCAAGAATGCTTTGCTTTAAAGCAGCCAGTGAAAAAGATGCCGGGCAGGATATTTCACAATCGGGAGCTATGGCAAAATTATATGCTTCACAGGTAGCAATGGATACTACTATCGAAGCAGTACAGATTCACGGTGGAAACGGATATGTGAGAGAATACCACGTAGAGCGTATGATGCGTGATGCAAAAATCACCCAGATTTATGAAGGAACTTCAGAAATCCAAAAAATTGTTATTTCAAGAAGCCTTATTTCCTAAGGTTTTCATCATGAGTCGTCCTAAAATAGGTTGACAGATTTTAGAATAAAAAATATATTAACCAGTCAGGTTTACCTGGCTGGTTTTTTCATGTATAAAATTAGGTGTTTTCATCATTAAACTCAAATGAGGTCTTTTAGTATTATACGTTTCTATCGCTGTTTTTATAAGCTTTTCTAAAGTCTGACCATCTTTGCA